>Ga0316608_1000010_pt1 | contig 95940 bp, 76 predicted proteins | sample MIS2016152B_MG_FD_207673 | JGI IMG/M metagenome (GOLD analysis project Ga0316608, IMG submission 207673) | Microbial mat bacterial communities from Middle Island sinkhole, Lake Huron, Michigan, United States - MIS.2016.152B | ecosystem: Environmental > Aquatic > Freshwater > Lake > Sediment... | reverse complement strand
TGGCGAATTACTTATAAAATGTTGTATCCGATCATAATCAGATTTTGCAACATTCTCGCATATTCTCTCTATGTTCCTTTTGTCAGATTGAAACAATCCTTTCAAAAATTGACCTGCTTGCTCTAACAATGATTTTGTTTTTGTCTTGTATATTTGCTGATATTTAAGTATATACCTTATAAGCCGTTGTAAAACGGCAGTGTGGATTTCTTTTTCATCAGTCCCTATACTTTATATGTTACTTTGGGTTATCTCATTTCATTTATTTTACGTCGCTAAAGTAAATAAAATGAAGATTATCTGCAATTTTATTTTTGATTATTTTAATCTGCCAAAGTAGAACTAAAATATCGTAATAATATTTTCAAAAATACTTCGATGATAAGAAATTCCAAAGCCTTGCGGAATTTCCAACCTGTCAATTTCTATAAAAAGGCAATGCGACCGAATATGCTATACTTAATTTTCTCATCTGTTGAATCAGACAACGATGACAAAGAAAAATTTGTTGGAAATCCCGGATCATTCAAGAAAAGAGACCTAAGCAGCCATCGAATTTAAGAAAAAATACTTTTGTCATATAAGGTAGATATACAATGTTTTAATTGAAAAATTGTATTGATTCCGCCTCTTCAAAATTTTGATTAAAAAATCAAAATTTGAATTATTCATGAAAACTCTTACCTTTGCCAACTCAATTATAAATCATTGCACAATCATTTATCATGCAAAATATACGAAATTTCTGCATAATTGCACACATCGATCATGGAAAAAGCACTCTAGCCGATCGCTTGCTGGAATACACAAATACCGTTGATAAAAGGGATCTTGTTGCTCAGGTTCTGGACGATATGGATCTTGAACGAGAGCGGGGAATAACGATAAAAAGTCACGCCATACAAATGAATTATGAGTACGAAGGAAAGAACTATTGGCTCAATTTGATCGATACTCCAGGGCATGTGGATTTTTCATATGAAGTGTCGCGTTCGATTGCCGCTTGTGAAGGCGCATTGCTTATTGTCGATGCATCTCAGGGTGTTCAAGCCCAAACCATTTCCAATTTATTTATGGCTATGGAGCATGATCTGGAGGTAATTCCCATTTTGAACAAAATGGACATGCCTGCTGCAAGACCCGAAGAAGTCAAAGATCAAATTGTAGAATTGCTGGGTTGCAAAAGAGAAGAAATTTTAGAAGCAAGCGGTAAAACCGGTATGGGGGTTTATGAAATTCTTAAAGCAATAGTAGAACGAGTTCCCGTACCCAAAGGTGATGCAAATGCACCTTTACAATGTTTGATTTTTGATTCCGTTTTTAATTCTTTCAGAGGTATCATCGCTTATTTTAAAATTGTTAATGGAACAATCCGCACAAATGAATGGGTGAAATTTGTTAACACGGAAAAAGAATATCGTGCAGATGAAATAGGAATATTAAAACTTACCCAACAACCAACTGCTGAATTATGTGCAGGAAATGTGGGTTATATCATTTCTGGCATAAAAACATCAAAAGAGGTAAAAGTAGGTGATACAATAACTCATGTGCAAAATCCCTGCAAAATTGCAATTGCAGGTTTTGAAGAAGTGAAACCTATGGTTTTTGCTGGTGTTTATCCAATAGATAGTGATGATTATGAAGACCTTAGAGCTTCAATGGAAAAACTCCAACTCAATGATGCATCCTTAACCTTTGCACCTGAAACTTCGGCTGCTTTGGGATTTGGGTTTCGTTGCGGTTTTCTGGGCTTGCTACACATGGAAATAATCCAGGAGCGACTTGATAGGGAATTTAATATGAATGTGATCACAACTGTTCCCAACGTTCAATTCAAGGTTTTTACATCGAGGGATGAAGTTATTGAAGTACACAATCCTGCAGGCATGCCTGAAAGCAAATTTATAGATCGAATTGAAGAGCCATTTATTACTGCAAAAGTAATCACAACCACGGAGTATTATGGCCAGATTATGAAATTGTGTATTGGAAAAAGAGGAATTCTTAAAAACGAGTTTTTTCTGATGGGCGACCGTGTTGAGTTGACCTTTGAAATGCCCCTTGCCGAAATTGTTTTTGATTTTTATGACAAACTAAAAAGCGTTTCGAAAGGATATGCTTCTTTCGACTATTTTCAATCTGGATATAGAGAAGCCAAATTAGTAAAATTAGATATCTTGTTGAATGCAGAACCCGTTGACGCACTATCAACCCTTATCCATGTGGACAATGCCTACGATTTTGGAAAAAGAATCTGTGAAAAACTGAAAGAATTGATTCCACGTCAACAGTTTGATATTGCTATTCAAGCTGCCATTGGTTCTAAAATTATTTCTCGACAAACAATAAAAGCCCTTCGAAAAGACGTAACAGCCAAATGTTATGGTGGGGATATCACACGTAAAAGAAAGCTTCTGGAGAAACAAAAGAAAGGCAAAAAGAAGATGAAACAAATTGGTTCAGTGGAGGTTCCACAAACAGCCTTTCTGGCAGTTTTAAAACTTGATTGAGATAGATCCTTCAAATAATGACTGATTTTTATAGTATAAATTCCAAGTTTTATTTGGCCGTAGATTGCATCATTTTTGGCTTTTCAGAAGGAGAGCTAAAAGTGCTGTTGATAAAAAGAAATTTAGAGCCGGCTTTTGGTGATTGGTCTCTTGTAGGAGGGTTTTTAAAACAAGACGAGACTCTGGATCAGGCAGCAAAACGCATTCTGTTCAATCTAACAGGTTTGGATCATGTCTTTATGGAACAATTGCATTCTTTCAGCCAGATAGATCGCGATCCCGGGGAAAGAGTGATTTCTGTTGCCTACTATGCATTGATGAAAACCAGCGATTATGATAAAAAATTAGTAACCAAACACAATGCGCATTGGATAAAATTGGAAGAAATTCCAAAACTAATTTTTGATCATAATGAAATTCTTGAAACTGCATTGATGAAGTTGCGCAGAAAATCTGGCACACAACCTATTGGATTTGAACTTCTACCCAAAGAATTTACCCTACCACAATTGCAAGAATTATACGAAGCTATTTTTCAAAAGAAATTCGATAAGCGGAATTTCAGGAAAAAAATATTAACAGCAGGATTCCTTAAAAATTTAGAAATCAAAGACAAATCAAACTCCCGCAAAGGCGCTTATCTTTATAAATTCGATAGTAAAAAGTATAACGCTCTGGTGAAGAAGGGATATAATTTTAGTGTGTGAATGAATATTTTTTAAAACTCCAATATAAAAACTGTTCCTTTTTCATAAGTAGAATTGAGACTGATTGTACCTTCGTGTGCTGTCATGATTTGTCGTGCGAGGCTTAGACCAATTCCAGAACCGTTTGCTTTATTCGTAAAAAATGGTATGAATAGTTTTTCTGCGATTTCTGGTGAAATAGGTTTTCCATTATTTTGAACTGATATAAATTTCTTTTGATTTGCGTTCATTCCGGCAAAAAGTTCGATTTGTGCGTTGCTCTCATGATCGAAGGATTCTATAGCATTTTTTACCAAATTAATCATAGCTTGTTCTATCAGTTTTGAGTCTGCAAACACAGAAAAATCCTTGCTTTCCATTTTATAAATTAGCTTAATATTCTTTTGTTTTAAAATGGGTGAAAATAGCAATTTTATGGATGAAAACAGATCTTCTGCAAGCATATTCTCTTTTATTGGAGAAGGTAATTTACTCAACATCCTATATTTTTGGATAAAATCGATCAGTTTATTGCCACGATTTTCTATGGTAAGAAGCCCTTGAATGGATTCATTTATCCATTCCTTTTCACGGCTATTCAATTTATTTTCAAATATTTCCTTAACTTCTTTATAATGAGTTGCCATTGACGCAGCTAATGAAGTTACCGGGCTTACGGAGTTTACAATTTCGTGCGTAAGAACACTAATCAGTTTTTGATAGGATTCTATTTCCTTTTGATCCAATTCATTTTTAATATCCTGAAAGGATAGCAATTTTATGTTGCCTTCCAAGGATTTGAACTCTGAGCATTTAACTGAAAGACATTTTTTTTACCTTTAAGATTCAAATCGAAAAGTTTGTGTTGGCCGCTTTTCAAACTAAATAATTCGACATCGAAATTGGGCTTAATATAGGAGAAAACACTTAAGGAACTTAATTTGGAAATTTCGAATATTTCTAAAGCCGCTGAATTAGAAAACAAAATGGATTGATTTTCATTGAGCGCAATGATTGCTGTATCTACATGATCTGTAATATGTTTAAGGAATTGAAGGTGGTTTTCTTTATCAATTCTTGCACTTGCTATCAATTTGATAATTTGGTTGAAATGAGTTACTAAGTCTGGAAACAAACTATGGATCTTGTCAAGGTTGTAGCTTGAATTTCCAACATTATCATGAATATAATGGAAAAAGCTATTGAGGTATTTCCGGATGTTGGATGAATAATGAATAAATTCAAAAATAAGGAAAGTGAAAACCATAGAAAATAATATGATTGTAAAATACCGAGATGTTTTTATGATCAAAAAACAAATCAAAAAAGATACGATTAAGAGCAATAAAACTCTAACAACTATATTAATAATGAGTTTGTTATACATTATAATAAAATTTTAAATTCCATATTTTTCTAATTTAGCATATAATGTTTTTCTCGTTACACCCAATTCTGTTGCGGCCGCACTAATATTTCCGGCATGTTTTTTCATTGCCAACGAAATAATATTTTTTTCAGCATCTTCTAAATTTAGCGAATCAATAATAGTTGTATCTGAATAGGATTTGGTAAAATCTTCAAAGGAGAAACTATCGCATGTGAGCACTTCATTGTTTGTTGAAAATATTACAGCCTTTTCAATACAGTGGCTAAGTTCACGTATATTACCCGGCCATTGATAGTTTCTTAAATAAACAACAGTTTCTTTGGTAAAAGATAAGCCTTGTCGCCGATATTTTCCTTCATACATTTTGATAAAGTGTTTGGCCAAAGCTTCAATATCTTCAGGTCTTTCACGGAGTGGTGGAATTTCTAAAACGATAGTATTGATTCTGAAAAATAGATCTTCCCTGAAAGTTCCCTCTGCAACCATTTGTTTTAGTTTTTTATTTGTCGCACAAATTAATCTAATATCCACATTGACCACGGAATTAGAGCCTAATTTTGTAATTTGTTTGTTTTGAAGTGCTGCCAATAATTTAGCTTGCGATGTGAAAGATAAATTTCCAATTTCATCCAAAAACAAAGTTCCTTTATTTGCTGCTTCAAATTTTCCTATTCGATCTTCTTTGGCATCCGTAAATGATCCTCTGATATGGCCAAACAGTTCACTCTCAAAAAGAGTTTCAGAAATTGCTCCCATATCAACGGATTGAAAAACCTTATCCCTACGATTGGATTTGCGATGTATTTCTCTGGCTATTAATTCTTTGCCGGATCCATTTTCGCCCAGTATTAATACATTTGCATCTGTTTCAGCGATTTTACTGATCATTTTGTAAACGTTTTGCATCTTTTCGGAAGAGCAATACAGAATGGTGTCTGCATCTGAACTGGTATTCGTCTCTTTCTCTGATTTGTTTTTTTTCACATCTGTTTTCTTTTTTTCCAATAAACACTTCAATGTATGAATTAACTTTGCATTGTCCCAAGGTTTCAGAATAAAATCAGAAGCACCTTGTTTCATTGCCTTGACAGCCAATTCAATGTTACCATAAGCGGTCATTAAAACGACTTCTGTATTTTTTGAAAATTCTTTGATGCGATTTAGCCAATAAAATCCTTCATTTCCAGTATTTATTCCTGCAACAAAATTCATGTCTAAAATTATGATATCAATCTTTGTGTTTTGAAGATGTTCTAAGATTAAGTCAGGGTTTTGAATTGCAATGACTTCCTCAAATTCAGTTTTGAGAGCCATTTTAAGTGAAAACAAAATATCTTTATTGTCATCAACAGCTAAAACACTTGTATTCTTTATCATAAAGCAAGAAAACAAACAATGGGAACTATATTTATTATATTTTTCTGAAAAATGATGCTCAGGGTATATGACGTTTCAAAAATGAATTTACATACAATATTCAGAATATTTTATACAAAGATATAACTTTTATTATTGAGGGGCAGATTGATCTTGTTAAAAGGTGTGAATAAGGAATTGAAATCCATTCTGCGTTACCAGCTTCAAATAAAAAAGGGCGCAGAACCTGCACCCTTCGAAAACTTCCAATCATGCCAGGATTACTTATTGGCTACTTTTCATACATTTTTCTGATTCTTTCTAGTTCTTTTTTTACAGAATCTTTGTAGGCATCAAGGGGCGAATCGACAAAAATAATAGCGGATTTTGACGTCTCTTTCCCTTTATAAATATATTTAACTTTGTAGCGCATCCCTATTTGGGCTTTATCGTACATATCTTCACCTCTACCCTTCGATATTGAAGCCAATATCAAGGAATCCTTATGGTAAAAATCAAATTTGACAACATATTTTGTTATGGTCGAATTGTTGATGGTTGTTTCATTTATGGATTTACTCACAACAACACCAGAGGTTTCTGTACCATTTTTCTCAATATTTTGCCATTCAGCTTTACTCATGGAATCACCACATCCAATGATACTTACAAATATTGTGAAAGAAAAAAACAAAACACATAGATTTAAATAATTCTTTTTCATAATGTTAAATTTAATAAAACGAATTTAATTATACATGGCAAATTAATCAGTATCTGTGAATAACACAAATTCGAAATGCATTAATTCACAGATATTTAAATAGATGTTATTTTTCAGGATATAAGGTTACTCGCACAAAATCATCAAACTTGAAGTAGGTGTTCGCAATCCTCTTTAAATTGTCTGAGGTGATCATCGATAGTAAACTTTCCATATTTTTCAACCTTGTTAAATCTTCATTTTGAGAATAGATTTTCTCAATTTTCCACAACCAAGCGTTATTTTCCTTTGATTCTTTTTCAATTTGTCGTTTTTGTGATTCCAATTCTTTTTGTAAATCTTCAGCTTTTACTCCACTTACCTGAATATTTTTAATTTCATCCAAAGCTGCGTTCACCAACTTATCCACATTTTCCGGAGCACAAGGAATGATTAATTGCATGTTGAATTTTCCTGCCGGTATTTTTTCGAGTTTAGCGCTGAATTGAAAACCATAAACTCCGCTTAATTCTTCTCGAAGTTTGTCTATGTAGATCCGATCAAGAATATTGCTCAATGACCAAACCAAATGGGCGTCTGTCATGTTATAATCAAACTTTTTTTCCGTATAGAAAGAGGTGAATGACTTTTGATCTGTGCCTTTCAAAACTTTTTCATTGATTTGCCCTTTTTTCATATCAATTTTAAGATCTTTATAGCTTTCTTTGCGGTTTTTACCGGGCAATCCCGCAATATATTTCTCAATGATAGGTTTTATTTCTTCTGATTTGAATGATCCTACAAAAACAAAGGTAAAATCTGAAGCATCGGCAAATCTGTCTTTATAAATCTCCATGATCTGATCCAATTTTACTTTTTTGTAGTCATTTTCTGATGGTACAATATTAGTTAATCGCGGATGGTTATTGTATTGTATCCTTTCCATTTTATCAAAAAAACTATTGACGGGATCTGTCAAAACATTTTTCATGAAAGATTGCTGTTTAAGAAGGAATGAATTGAATGCTTCTTCATCTTTTCGAGGGGAAGTGAAATATAAATACATCAATTGCAGCATGGTTTCAAAATCCTTCATAGAACTATTTCCAATGAAACCTTCCGAATAGAGGTTTATTTGTGGATTTAGTGATAATTGTTTTCCAGCCAGCATTTTTTCCAAATCGGTTTTCGAAAATCTATCAACACCACTTTCCGAAATGTAACCAATTGTATTCATGGCAGATTGATGATAACTATCTGGAAATAGAGATTGTCCACCGTAACTAAAGGCATTGAGCAGAATTTCATCATTTTTGAAATCCGTTGGCTTTAAAATAACTTTTGCGCCATTGGATAATGACCATTCTGTAATACCAACATCATTCAGCTTGTTTTCTTTGGTAATTTTGCCTCCAACAGGTTTTTGGGTAAGCAAATCACCTCCAACAAAATGATCCTGATAAGCTTCTATTTTTGATTGTTCTACATCACGAATGATTTCATTTATTTCAGCCTCTGTAAGGTTTTTCACGCTTTCGTTATCCAGTCCTAGTATTAATACAACTCTGTTTTCAGGATGTATACACTTGATAGCTAATTGGTTAACTTCATTCAATAAAATTCCATCCAGATTTTTTTTGTAATAATCATAGACATACTCTATGCCCGGAGCAGGATCATTTTTAAGGAAATGCCAAACATAATTCCATACAACATTTTCAGACTCTGTCTTATCCCTTTCACTATATTGTTGTTCTATTTGGTTCAATAATATTTTTTTATAACGATCAAATTCAGATTGTTGAAATCCAAATCTTTTCACTTTTTCATTTTCTTCCAACAAAGCCTTTAATCCAGCTTTTTGTCCATCAGCTCCAACTACTGCGCCCAGTTGATATGCTGCTTTTGACTTGGAGGCTAAATCACCATATTGCACCCAGGAGTAATTGAATGGAGGATTCGATTTGCTCTTTAATTCTTCAAGCCGCAAACTCATCATTCCTGTAAAGAGTCCATGAATAATGGTTTGACGATAATCTGCATCGGTTTTAACTTCCAATGGATCTGATTTATAAATAATGCTAACAACAGGATAAGGATTTTCTTTATCGGAAACAACACAAACTTGGCTTAGAGGTTGATCTGGAATCTTGTACTCTTCTCTTTTGCGAGGATTTTCTTTTTTGGCTATTTTACCAAATTCATCTTTAATTTTTTTCTCAATCAGATCAGGATCTATATCGCCAACTACGATAAATGCCATTAGATCTGGTCTATACCAATCTGAATAGAATTTTTTGATTGTTTTTTGCGAAGCTTTTTCTATGATTTCTTTCAAACCAATTGGAAGCCGACTTGCGTAACGAGAATCTGAAAAAAGTATTGGCAGATATTTGTTCGACATTCTTTGATGTGCCCCGCGTCCCAAGCGCCATTCTTCTATAACAACTCCTCTTTCTTTCTCTATTTCCATCGAATCAAAACTCACCTGGCTTGCCCAGTCATTCATAATTAACATGCCTTTATTCAGAACGTTTGCCGAATCAGTTGGAACAGTGAGCATATAAACGGTTTCATCAAATGATGTAAAAGCGTTCACATCTGCGCCAAAACTAACCCCTACAGATTGCAGATAATGAACCAAGTCATTTTTTGCAAAATTCTTCGTCCCATTAAAACACATGTGTTCAACAAAATGCGCAAGGCCTTGCTGGTCATCATCTTCAGCTACAGAACCGATGTTCACAGCCAATCTGAGTTCAACCCTTTTTTCTGGCTTTGAGTTCTTTAATATGTAGTAAGTCATTCCATTATCTAGCTTTCCAAATCGAACTTTGGAATCAAGTGGAATGAGATTGTTCAGTTCTGAATTTTGCGCCAAAAGAAGTCCACTTATACTCCCAAACAGCATAATGAGCCATAGAGAAATGATTAGAATTATTTTTTTCATGTCGTTACTTTTAAATAATCATACTCGAAAATAAAACCCCAAATTAAAAAGTTTTTTGTTGAAAAAAAAATTGTGATTCAGGGGATGATTTTCCAAATTAAAGTTTGCATGAAATTACATGTATCGGAAATATTTATAATTTTGCAGCGCTTTGGTGGAATTTTTTTCATTCCAAAAAAATCCTTAAAATGGGAATCCGGTGAAAAGCCGGAGTTGTACCCGCAGCTGTAAGCCTTATTGAAAAACTTTTTTCTCACTCACCACTATTTATTTTCCAAAAAATGAATGGGAAGGTTAAAAAAAAGTAAGGTAAGCCAGAAGACCTGCCAAAGAAAAGATTCCGTAAACTAAAACTTCGGGGAATAAGTTTAGGAAATTGGTCTGACCAAACATTTTTCTGATCATTTAAAATTTTATGAAAGCATTTGTATCTTGGAGCGGTGGCAAGGATTGTATGTTCGCTCTAAATAAATTTTTACAAAATCCCAAAAATGAAATTTGCGCTTTGGTAAATATTCTGCATCATGACGGTGGCACTTTGGGGCATCATTTTAAACCCGACCTATTACAAAGACAAGCTATTTGCATGAATTTGAGTATTATACAAAAAACAGCAGCATTTCATAATTATGAAATAATTCTCAAACAAATCATCGCAGAATTAAAAGAGGAAGGCTTAGACTGTGGAGTTTTTGGAGATATTTATCTTGAGGAGCATCGAGTTTGGATAGAAAAAGTGTGTGCGGAAATGGACATTAAAGCAGTTTTTCCTCTTTGGGGTCAGCCAACAAAGTTTCTTTTAAAAGAATTCATAGAGCTGAATTTTGAATCAATCGTTGTGGCCATCGATCTTCATAAATTAGACAGAAGTTGGTTGGGACGCAAATTGGATCATGAATTTTATAATAAAATATTACAACTGCCCGAAATTGATCCTTGTGGTGAAAATGGCGAATTTCACACATTTGTATATAACGGCCCACACTTTCAAAAACAAGTTTATTTTGAAATAGGTGAAGCTATTAATCTCAATGATGATCAATTATTTATAAAATTGAATTAATAGAAGAAACAATGGATAAATGGATTTTAATTTTTTTTGCAACAATATGCATTGCCTCTTGCACAAATAGTGAAAAAAAAGAACAAATCGGGTTAAAAAAGAATGACATAAGGATTGTTTCGCTAGTGCCTTCGATTACCACAGAATTGGTTTCATTGGGTGTAAGAGATCAAATTGTGGGTGCAACTTCCTACTGCGATATAACAAAACAGGATAAGAAACTCATTGTGGGTTCTGCAACTGAAGTAAATATTGAAAAGATATTAGTTCTTAAACCCGATATTGTTTTCGCTTACGAACTCAATAGTGAAAAAACGATACAAACCTTGCGAAACAATAAAATAAATGTTGTAATATTAGAAAAACTTGAATCATTTGATGATATTTGTAATCATTTTTTGAAGCTGGGCGAATACGTTGGAAAGAAAAATACCGCACATATAATTATTCGGAATTGTAGAAATAAAATTGATAGCATGGTCAACAAAATTTCTTTTAAAAAACAAAAACCCAAAATGTTTTTTCAGATTGGTGCAAATCCTATTTTTACTGTACTTCCAAAAACTTATATGCAAGATTTAATTCTCCTTTCTGGCTGTGAAAATATAGCTAATGGTTTAGAGCATGGTTCTGTTACCCGAGAATTTGTTTTAAAAAGTAATCCCGATATTATATTTGTTACAACAATGGGAATTATGGGCATGGATGAAAAGAAAAACTGGGAGAAATTTACAGAGCTAAATGCGGTAAAAACAAGACGTATATTTATTATAGAATCTGAATTTGCTTGTATTCCAACAGTTTTAGCTTTTACCAAAAGCTTGGAAATCATCTTTGAAAAATTACATTAATATCTCAGGTTTCCATTTTAATAATTGAAATAATGCAAAAAAAGTATATAAATTGGATTTTGATTTTGGTTACTTTGCTTGTGGGTTTAGTTTTCACAATTATTTTGGCTCTTTGTGTTGGAGAACAAAATTATACATTGGCTGAGCTTACTAAAATTATATACATTAAGACGGGTATGGATTACACAATCATTTCCGAAATAAGGCTTCCAAGAATAATTTTAGGTTTATCAATTGGAGGCGCACTTAGTATTTCTGGACTGATTTTGCAGGGAGTTTATAGAAACCCTCTGGTTGAGCCATATACATTGGGTATTTCGGGTGGAGCAGCTTTAGGTGTAGTGATAGCCATATTTTTTAATTTAAATACAACAATGGGGTCTCTTTTTTTAACTTTTTCGGGATTTATAGGCTCAATAAGTGCTACGTTTCTTGTATATTTTTTATCTTTGAGGAAACGACATTTGGATGTAAATAAAATGTTGCTGATTGGGGTAATGATTAGCTTTATTAGTTCATCGATGATTATGCTTTTAATGTCTATAACAACAAAAGAAAATATTAATAGTATTTTGTTTTGGACGATGGGATCGTTGGATGAAACTAATAAATATATGATTAAATCAGTATGGATTGTATCGTTTTTGGGTTTGCTTTTATCCTATCTTTTTGCCAACACATTGAATGCTTTAAAATTGGGAATGACATCTGCAAAGCACTTAGGAATTGATACCGGAAAAAGTATTGCCATTTTATTTATCATTGCATCCATTCTTACAGGAATGAGTGTGTCTGTAGCCGGGGTGATTGGCTTTGTGGGGCTGATTATTCCCCATACCCTCAGAATAATTATCGGTTCCGACCACAGAATTTTAATTCCAGCATCATTTTTAGGAGGAGGAATATTTATAATTCTTTGTGATGTAATATCTCGCAAAGTAATATCTCCAAATCAGTTACCAATAGGTGTTATTAGCGGAATTATTGGAGGTTTTGTATTTATTTTTCTTATTAGCAGAACAAAGGTAAAAACCATGTAGCATGGAAAAGATCTTAAAAATTAAAAATCTACTTTGTGGTTATAAAAATTCTTTTCAACTCGAAATAATTAATTTTGAAGTAGATAGAGGTATGTTTTTAGGAATTATTGGACCCAATGGTTCAGGAAAAAGTACATTTTTAAAATCATTATGCTCCGAAATCAAAATCCAGAGGGGGACTATATATTTGAATAATTGTGATTTAGTCTCTTTAACCACCAAAGAAAGGGCAAAAAGAATTGCGGTAGTTTCTCAAAAAATGGAGGTAAGTTATATGAAAACAGAAGATTATGTACTATTGGGAAGATTACCGTATAAATCAAATTTTCAATTATTTGATAGTTCAACAGATACAGATATCGCACATAAATACATGAATTTGTGTGGTGTATTAAATTTGAAAGATAAGCTTCTGAGTGAAATGAGCGGCGGTGAACAGCAGTTGGCATCTATTGCCAAAGCACTCGCACAGGAGCCAGAATTATTGCTTTTAGACGAGCCTACTTCACATTTAGATTTAGCTCATCAGATGCGTATTCTCAATTTGTTGCAAAAACTAAACGAAGAATTGAACCTGAGCATCATCATGATTATTCACGACCTAAACCTTGCCGCTGAATTTTGTAAAAAGTTGGCGATCATGAAAGATGGAAAAATTTTCACAAGTGGAGAAGCAAGTCTGGTTATTAATCAAAAAATCATAGAGGAGGTTTACAATACGAGTGTTTTGATTCAAATCAATTCATTCACGCAAAAACCAACGGTGAGTCTTGTGTCTGATAAGACTTATGAAAAAGCTCATGAAGGAAAGGTTTGGATCGCTTAAAGTAAACAGCTTTACAAAATTGATTTGTTTTCCCCTTTTTTCTCTCCCGCTTGTATTTCATTTATATTTTGATCTTTACAACAAAAATGATTGTTATTTCCAATCATTTTTTTACCCCTGATCTAATATTAAGTAAATGTAAATTTATTTTTCAACTATATAGAATTGATTTACAATATAATAATCCTTTAATGTTAAATAATCATTAAATATAAGTAAATTAAATGAGATCAAAGTGTAACTTTTTTTTTAATTTTGCGTTCAAGAACATAAAGTCACAGATTAATTAACACTTTAAAATTCAGAAGCGATGAAAACGTTAGGATTAATTTTAGGGTTCGTTTTGGTTGGTTTTGCTTCTATAGCTCAAAATCAAGATCTGATCAGTAATAATGAAGGACAAGCATATACTGGTGAGTACTATTCATATTTTTCAAATGGCAACCCCAAAATAGAGGCTAATGTGATCGAAGGGAAGTTGGATGGAGAATACAAGATTTATTTCGAGTCGGGCATTGTAAAAGAGATACGACAATATAACAACGGTGTATTCACAGGTAAATGGGCTACATTCAACAAATCTGGAAACAAGATCGGAGAAGCCAATTATTTGAATGGACAAAAAAATGGAAAATGGATTGTTTGGGATGACAAGGGAAAGGTAAGATGCGAGATGTTTTATGTGGATGGAAATAAAACAGGTATTTGGAAGATGTGGGATGAAAATGGAAATTTGATTTCTGAAAAAAAGTACTAAAAAAGAAACAACAGATACCTCAAAACAAAACGCAAGGATTATACTTCGTGCTCTCCAATCTCTTAATGCACTTTAAGAGAATCAGATCAGAATCAGACTAAACCCAGATGAAAATCGAAAGAGGTCGTCAAAATGTACGACCTCTTTTTTTGTTGCATTATTTTTCACAATTCTTTTTTAGCCATTCTCGAAACTCATCAAAATAACTTTCAGGGAAGGAGTGACCAGCTCCATCCATGTAAAAATATTGGGCTTTCGCTTTGCATTTCACAGCTTTATTATAAAATGATTTTACCCATGCATTTTGCTTTTCCTCAATACCTTGCATATATAATACTGATCGATTTTTCAAAATCGCATATTTTTTTAATCCCAAACCTCCTTCTATAAAGAAGAATTTGGTGAAATATTGAGTTATTTCTGATTTTGGGCGATTTAGTAAAATTGAAGTTGTGTGTCCTCCATTGGAAAAGCCACCCATGAACGCATTGTTCTTATCAATCTGTGGAAATAATTTATTTATGCTATCCAACATTATTTTATAAGCATTCCATGTGATATTTGCATCAGAATTTGTAATTAGTAACCTTTGCCAGTAATTGCTGCTATCTGCTTTCAACAGAGGCAGGTTTTCTTTGAATAATGGTAGATTGATCAGAATAAATCCTTCCGAACCAATATATTTCTTTGCCTGATTAACCAGATCGCCGGCCCCCCCCAAACCACCATCGATCCATAAAACAACAGGGTGTTTTTTGTTCTCATCAAAATCTGTGGGCAGATATACGGAAGCTAATGTGGTTGGAAACTCACCTGTTACGTTATAGTATAAAGATTTGGGTAAAGCTGGAAATTTCAGAATAAGAATCGTATCGGGCTTTATGGCAATGCTTTTTGCGAATAAAGGAAATAGCATCACGGCAAATAAAATAGAAAAAATTTTGTACATTTTTATTTAGTTTTGATTATTCTATGTAAGGATTTCGAACTTCACAAATTTTCAGTAGCCAATAATGATCACAATTTCTATTCAAGATCAAAAACCCCATTTTATTTGTTTACTTTTACAATTAGTTCTTTGGTAAGCAGGAGTTTTTCATCTTTTACACTGATTACAATATTTTCAGTACCAGATGTATAACCTACTGTGAGCATGCATCTGCCTTTGAAAGCTTTGCGTGTATCTGATTTGTATTTTTCATGACTAAGCTGATCGCCTGAATCAATTCCCAGAAGTTGCCCTGAACCACTCACATTTACTTTTAGTAAATCATCTGCCGTAGGAACAGTAACACCATTTTTATCCTGAATTTCAACACCTACAATAACAACTTCGTCGTGATTCATCGCAATGCTTTTCTTATTTGCACTTAAATTAATCGAGGCGGGCAAAGCAGCCGTTTTTAGAATATGTTGACATACCTTTTTATCTCCCTTGTAGCCCAATGCTTTCAATTCACCCTTTGCATAGGGCAGTTTGAAATTATCAAAATATTTGTCTTTGTGAATGTTTGTTTTGTATATAATTTTGTTGTTTAAAAAGACCTCAACACGATCGCAATTTGAGTATATATAAACTGGCAGTGAATCACGAGAATCGTTTTCCCAGTTCCAATGCGAAGAAACATTTCGTGGATGCCAGTCTGAAGCAGCAAGTTCGGTATTTTCCACCGCAATCGTTACAGTAGGATCAGCGGACCAATAGGCTTTTCTCAAATAGAACTCTGGTCGTGCCTTTCCTGAAAGGTCGATTAACCCAGCATCCCATCCTTTTTTGGGCCATTCGCCTGCTTCTCCCAAATAATCGTAAGCAACCCAAAGAAATTCACCAATTACATAATTGAAATCTCTAACTCCTAACCAGTTCGATAGTTTGTAATATGTTTCTGTTCCTAAAAATAAACGATTGGGATATTTTTCTTTATCAATCTGATACATTTTATCGCCTGCAAATCGATCTACATAATTATAACCGGCAATGTCAACGGCATCTAAAAAGCCAACAATATTTGCCTCATACGAAAAATCAGATGCAACAGTGACAAGTCTTGTAGGATCAAGTTGATGGCAAATATTTACCAATTTCCGAGCAGTCTCTACCCCAAAAGGTCTTCGTTGTTCCTGTATTTCGTTGCCTATGCTATACATTATCACGCTCGGGTGATTTCTGTCTCGCAGGATCATATTCCTTAAATCCGTTTCAGCCCATTGATTGAAATACTTGTTATAACCATATTCTATTTTCCCATAGCCATCCTCAGAATAATCCCACTCTAATCCTTGTTGCCATTCGTCAAATGCTTCATCCATCACAAAGAATCCCATTTTATCGCACAAATCCAAAAAATCGGGTGCAAAGGGGCAATGACTGGGTCTTATAGCATTGCATCCCATGCTTTTTAACTGCTTTAAACGGTTCTCCCATACGCCTGAGGGAACAGCAGATCCCAATGAGCCGGCATCATGATGAATACAAACTCCTTTGAGTATAACTTTCTCACCATTAACCTTCATGCCCATATCACTCGAAAAGTTAATTTCTCTGATTCCGATGTTCGTAATCTGGTCATCAATGAGGGTATCTTGAATTGAAATACTGCTATATACCTTGTATAATTTTGGAGAATTATGCGTCCATAAATCAGGTGAATTTATGCTGAGTTTTTGCTGGGTCGTAACGGATGAATAATCTTGAATTTCAAAATTAGTAGAAGTATCTTTAACCATTTTTCCCTTCTCATTATAAATTTTTGTGGTCAATTTTACGAACTTGCTTACTCTTTTATTTTCTTGAGGTAACTTTCGCCACCAATAGAAATCCGTTTCTTTAAATTTATTGCTTTTTATTTTGTAATCGATGTTTACAATCGCTTTTTCCTTACCAACTTTACTATAATGAACAGAAACGCCAAATCTTTCAAAATGAAGCTTGTTGGTGGCAATCAGAGATACTTTTCTGTAAATTCCGGAACCTGTGTACCAGCGAGAAGAGGGTTGCAGCGAATTATCTACCCTAACGCAAATCACATTACTTTGATTTTTGCCAAATTTTAAAAATGGACTCAGGTCATACTGAAATGTAGAATATCCGTAGGGGTAAAGACCAAGGAAATGACCGTTTATCCATACTTTGCTGTTCATATAAACACCATCAAATTGGATAAATATCTTTTTATCTGACCATTTATCTGAAAGTTCAAATGATTTTCTATACCAGCCTGTTCCACAAGGCAGGAACGCTCCAGAGCCGCCCGAAGGGTTTTTTTCATTGAATTCACCGCCAATGCTCCAATCATGGGGAAGAAAAATTTTTGTCCATGCAGAATCATTAAAACTTAGGGATTCTGCATTTTGTGGATCGCCTGAGATGAACTTCCATTCATCATTGAAATCCTGAATCACTCTCTGTGTAAGATTTTGAGAATAAATACAAGAGATGTAAAAAATAAAGAAAGAAAGTAGAAATATTTTCATTTCATTTTGCTTTTAGGTTTTTTCAAATTGGGAGTAAAAATATAAAACTATTGCTAAAATTTTTTGTAATCGCAAAAAAACTCTGCAAGATATTTATTAGAAGAAATATTTATTTACTACTATGCATAACAAAGTACAAGGTTTAGTCGTTATGTATAAAAATTACTAAAAACCCATTCAAATGAAGAAAGTAGAAAGAATTAGTTTAGGTGGTATTGTTTTTCACATTGATGAAGATGCTTATTACCGCCTTATCCATTATTTAGAGATGGTTGAACGATCTTATGGTAGCGAAAATTCAACAGTCTTGGAGGATTATGAATTGCGAATTTCTGAATTGCTCCATTCAAAAATTATGGATAAAAACATTTCTGTCAATATGAAACATGTAGAAGAAGTGATTTCGATCTTGGGAACACCTGAAAATAGTTATAAGTATGATAATCACCACTATTACACAGCAGAGAAACCCCGAAAAGTTTTCAGGAATACCCGGCAGGGTGTTATGGGAGGAGTTTGTAGTGGTTTTGGCGATTACTTTGGCGTGGATCCTGTGTTGCTAAGGGTTTTATTTGTTGCTTCCGCTTTGGTTTTTGGAGCCAGCATAATTTTGTACTTGCTGCTGTGGATTTTTATTCCGGTACATCCTGCATTCAAAAAACGTTGAACGCAAAAATATGAACACAGAAAACGCAAAAGCGCAAATGAGAAAAGGAGTGTTAGAATTCTGCATTCTTTCAGTCTTGCAAAATCAAGATGCCTATGCCTCCGATATTATCCAAAAACTTAAAGAAGCAAGCCTGATTGTGGTCGAAGGTACGCTTTATCCTTTACTTTCAAGGCAAAAAAATGCAGGTTTATTGGACTACCACTGGGAAGAATCCAAACAGGGGCCTCCCAGAAAATATTACCAAATAACAGATCAAGGTAAAGAATTCCTAAAAGACCTTCAGTTTGCCTGGAAAGATTTGGTTGAAGCAGTAAATTCTATCCAATCAATATCTTCTCAAGCATGTACAAGTGAGGTGAATTCATAAAGTGTTTTGCATTTGTAAAAGATGAATTGAATATTTTACTATATTTGGCCAAAATTTTTGAATCAATATTTATTTCATATATGGAAACTGTTTTAAGTGGTATTCGATCCACGGGTAATTTGCATTTGGGGAATTATTTTGGAGCCGTAAAGAATTTCGTAAAAATGCAACATGAAAATAATTGCTACTTTTTTATTGCTGATTATCATTCTCTTACAACACACCCTACACCATCAGACTTGCATGAAAATATCAAAAAAGTGCTGGCTGAATATTTAGCAGCCGGCCTCGATCCAGAAGTGGCTACCATCTATGTACAAAGTGATGTTCCCGAAGTATGTGAATTGTATCTTCTGATGAATATGAATGCTTATATTGGTGAATTGGAAAGAACGACCACCTTCAAAGAAAAAGTCAGAAAGCAACCCGATAACGTGAATGCAGGATTGCTCACATATACGGTTTTGATGGCTTCCGATATTCTCATTCATCGTGCAAACAAGGTTCCCGTTGGAAAAGATCAAGAGCAAAATTTGGAAATGACAAGAAAGTTTGCCAGACGCTTCAATAATATGTTCAAAGTGGAATATTTCCCTGAACCGGATGCCTATAATTTTGGCCAGGCGCTTGTGAAAATTCCTGGGCTGGACGGTACAGGAAAAATGGGAAAATCTGAAGGCAATGGACTTTTTCTGGTTGACGATGAAGCAACCATTCGCAAAAAAGTTATGAAAGCTGTTACTGACACTGGTCCGTCGATGAGCAATCAAACCAAGCCAGAAGTAATTGAAAATCTTTTTACCATATTAAAGATTGTTTCTTCATCTGATACAGTCGATTATTTTGAAGAAAAATGGAATAATTGTGAAATACGATATGGGGATTTAAAAAAGCAATTAGCAGAAGATATAAACAAGGTAATAGACCCAATTAGAAAGAAGATACTCGATATTTCAAGCAATGACGAATACATTTCGAAGGTGGCAAAATTAGGTGCAGAAAAAGCCAGAGAAAGCGCTTCAAAAACCTTGAAAGGGGTAAGGGAAATTATCGGAATCAGGCATTTTTAGTTTTACTTTTTTGTATTTAGCTGATGGCTATGGGTTGTTTTTGTAGCTTATATCCATCAGCTAATCTGGTAGGTTTAATTATTGGAATAATTGAACCAGGTAATGGCATTTGAGGTTTCGTCAAAGATTCTTAAAGCAACTTCTTTGTGATCGAAAGTTCTCTTCTTTTCATCGTTTTTGTACTGTTGGAAAATGTTTTTATTTAAAACAAAGGCTACTTTTTTAATCCCATTTGTGCAAGCGTTGGGAATAATAAAATTTTCCAACCATTTCCGTTCCTCATCCAAAAAAACCTTCTTCTGACGAACATCAGAGAGCCAATTTTCTGCATCATATTGTTTGATAGCAACCAAAGCCTTTGTTAAAATCAAACGGTAGTCTGCCTCATTGGAATAAGCATCTTTCCATGTGACTTCAACAAGACGCTGATCTTCATGATACAAGATCTTTGCATGCTCACCTTCAAAATAAATCATAATGATTCCTCCCTACATTGGTTTGTTAATCAATTTAGACTTAATACCTTAATTATTAAGGTATTAAAATGAATGAGCAGTTGAAATAGCGCATTATGGAACTATTGCAAATGCTAACTCAAAACTTACAAATATATATCTTTTTTATTCTATATAGCAAAACTAAATTGCAAGTTATTGATTATTAACAAATGGTTTTACCAAATCGATTTTTCTTAAATAAATTGAATAATGATAAGGTTGAACAAAAGCAATTATAATTCAAAGAAGAGCAATGTTTTTTTGCTTGAAAAACTAAATTGGATATTTTGAAAGGAATACTGAACTATTTTCCATTTAAAAATCAATCTTATTTTAACTTAATTTGGCTTGCACTAAATAATTGAAATTAATATTCTCCAATAAATAAAAATAAAAAAAAACTAAGGAAACAACTACCCGCACGGAAAATTAATTTTTTATATAAAGAAAAAGTGGCTACTTAGCCGCACATTCATGCTTTCGATTGATCAAAAATAATTTGAATATTTGCAAAAAAAAACAAAGAAACTAAAAGCATGGAAATCAAATCTATTCAACACAATAAATATTTCAAATCGTTATTTTCCAACAAGGACAAAATGTTTGAATTTGTTAGCTACACTTATAGTGAAAATTGAATTTGTTAAATCCATTTTTTTTTGTATTTTTGCGTACAAGAAAATTTGAAAATTATGTCAGCAAAAAAACATATTCGATTTGATTGGGCTGCAAAAAGAATTTTGCGAAATAAAGCAAATTTTGCAATTTTAGAAGGATTTTTAAGTGAACTTCTCAAAGAAGATATAAAAATCAAATATTTACTTGGGGGAAAGCAATAAAGAAACGGAAAAAGATAAAAGTAAACGAAGAAATAATTGAGTTTTCAGAATTGCCATTTGAAATAATTGAAAAATTAATGAACGAAATGAAAAACAAATAAATACACCAAACAGGCTATCCTAAAATGATAAACATTCCAATCATATAATTTAAACAAACAAATCCATTTTTTCATAATCTAAATTGTGTATTCATGAGTAAAGGTAAAATAATTTTAGCGGGAGGTTCTGGTTTTGTAGGAATGTATTTGAATGAGAAATTTACAAAGACAGGGTATCAAGTTGTGAATATTTCAAGAGGTAAAAACGGTGTAAACTGGAATGATGAAAAAGGAATAAAAGAAGCGTTGGAAAATGCACATTTAGTTATAAACCTTGCGGGTAAATCGGTCAATTGCAGATACAATGCAAAGAATAAAACTGAAATTCTCAGTTCGAGGGTGGATACAACCAAAGCAATAGGAAATGCAATACTAAATTGCAATACAGCCCCAGAAATATGGTTTAATGCCAGTACTGCAACTATTTACAGACATGCCGAAGATAAACCTATGACAGAATCCGAAGGAGAAATAGGTACAGGATTTTCCGTAGAAGTTGCAAAAAGTTGGGAGAAGGCTTTTTTCGATTTCAAGTTGCAAAATACAAGACAAGTTGCTTTAAGGATGGCCATTGTATTGGGGCAAAATGGCGGTGTTATTAAACCGTTCAAGAATCTTGTGCGTTTTGGTCTTGGAGGCAATCAAGGTAATGGAAATCAAATGTTTAGTTGGATTCACATTGAGGATTTATACAGAATAATTGTTTTTCTAATAGAAAATAAGCATATCCAAGGTGCTGTAAATTGCAGTTCACCTTTTCCTGTTACAAACAAAGCTTTGATGATGTCATTTAGAGAAGTGATGAAAATGAGCTTTGGTTTGCCGGCACCCGATTTTCTCTTAGAAATTGGCGCAAGAATAATAAAAACAGAAACGGAATTGATACTTAAAAGCCGATGGGTAATTCCTGAAAAATTGTTAGAGTATGGATTCAATTTCAGTTTCCCTAAAATCCAAGATGCCTTAAAAAGTATTTTGAATCATTCGTGAATATAAATTTATAATCAATATGCCAAACATCGCTATATTTATCACAACCGTTTTCCTGGGTTTTTTTGCTATGCTCAATCCTATAGGCAATACACCTATTTTTTTATTTATGATAGGCGATGCTGATGAAAAAACGATTAAAAGAGTTGCCTTCAGGGCTGTACTTGTTGCATTTATCATTGTAGCATTGTTTAGTCTTTTTGGGCATCTAATTTTTAGATTATTCGGAATTACACTTCCGGCTTTTCAGATTGCTGGTGGAATTATTGTATTTTTTATCGGTTATGACTTACTCCAAGGAAAAAATTCCGGAATAAATTACTCCAAAGAAAATGTCCCTGCCGAATCTTATAATTCTATGGCTATATCGCCTCTGGGCATTCCTTTGCTTTCTGGTCCCGGAACGATTTCTGCTGCTATGAATTTTGTTGGAGATACCAACTTTATTTTCACCCTTTTGGTTATATTTATTTTTGCGATTGTCTGCGGTTTAACCTTCCTTCTTTTTATTTTGAGCAAGAAAATTGCCAATAAACTTCGACCATCCCTAATCATGGTTGTATCCAGAATCATGGGTTTAATCTTAACTGTAATAGCGGTTCAAATGCTAATAAACGGAGTTTTTACCTTAATAAAGGAATTCCCTAGATAAATATTGACGTATTCGTAATTTGATAATTTAAGAGTTCCGGTTCAATAAAGTTCCGGAACTTATTTTATGCTTTTATTCAGCTTCTATTGCTTTAGAATAAGCTATATCATAGAAAACACCTAATTCGTGCCAATCAAACTGAACAGATGCTGCCTCCGCCATATTTCTTTGTGCGATTCTTTCTCTTCGTGTTGTTAATACAAAATCGAAGAGGATATTGGCCAATTGATTTGCTGCATCGTCATAGTTTTTATGAAGTCTGTTTACCATATATAGTCCATATTTTTCTTTTTCGGGAAAATGTTTTTCTACAAATGAACCAAATCCAGATAAATCACTTGTTACAGAAGGTATTCCACTTGCCATACACTCTAATGGCGTATAACCCCAAGGTTCATAATAACTTGGGAAAATACCCAAATTACATCCACGCACAAAATTATGATAGTCTAAGCGAAATAGTGGGTTTGATGCCGAAAGGAAATCAGGATGATAAACCACTTTTACCTTATCTGTTTGATAATTGTGCAAGCCTGAATATCTTAAAAAGTTAAGCAATGGATCTTTATTTTCATTGTGCAAATTGTGTGTTACAATTGGTGGCAAACGTTTGGTGCGCCATGATTGCAACGTTCTTCTCAACCGCAGTGTTGAATACTCATCGATCATTTCGTTCAAATCGGGTAATTCATAATTATGATAACTTGAAGTAACATTATAGAAGAGCTTGTCGCGCAAATTATTTACGATTTGGTCACTGTCTCTGCGAACCTGTTCCAGCAAAATTTTTGACTGCAGTACCTCTGGGTTTATTGAAAAGTAAGGATTGCGAGTAATAAAAAACATCACAACTGTAGAGTCAACATTGGCTTCTTTCATTTTCCAATTCAGTCTGGTTAATGCTTCCAAAGTTAGATCAAAACCTTTATTATGATATTCAAATCTTCCTGATGTGAAAAAATACAAAGTTTTGTCGAGATTGAAGGAGTAACTTTGAAAGAAATGCCCCATAACAAATTCGTGTATTTTCTCTTTTGAAATTATGTGTAAATTTTGGAATTGATGTTTTGCATCGTATCGTTCTATATTCAATCCATTGGGAAGAATAACATCGGGTTTTCGCCCAAGAAATTGAGCACACTCATTTCCGGTAATTTCGCTAACAGTTGTAAAAATATGAGCACCATGAGCGGCAGCTCGTTCTAATGCAATATATGACTGAACATTAAAGTATTCTGCTTCTTTTTGCCAATCGTATAATGACAAATGATCATAAAAATACGCATCATTCATAGCCAGATATCTACCCAATAAAGTAGCATGGGTTGTGAATACAGTTTTCAGAGGAAGCTTTAATCTTCTAATTTCCATGATTGGCGTACTCGACATCCACTCATGGAAGTGTGCAACACAACCTTTGTCCAAAGTTTTACTTTTAAACAAATACTGAAAAAATTCTGTTACCAAGGAGCCAAAAGCAAGTACCTGATTTAAAAGATCTTCGTTTGAATTGATGGAAATGTGGTGTTTTTCCCAAATAACAAATTTAATCAGGGCTATTTTGTCCATCACAGAATAGGGGTTGAATAGAATAACCTTAGGTTTTCCGGTTACCAACCAATGCCCGTAGTGAATTTCGAATCCATCATCTCGCATTTTCTCAACGGCTTCTCCTACTGGACAATCAAAGTCATAAATAGGCTCAAATTCGGCAACAACCTGATTCGGAAAATAAGGTCCAATCAATATGTAATTCTGCCTTCCCCATTTATCTATGACTGAAGGAATCTTCGACCGGATAACCGTATAAATTCCACCAACCTGATTACAAACTTCCCAGGCAATCTCAAATAAATATTGATTAGCGAATTGTTCTCTCGTAATGGTTTGTTCTGTAGTCATATATATTCAATTTTTGTTTATTTAACCTGCTCCCACAAAGATAATAATTATACTTTCCTTTCCAAATATATTCCGAAATTTCTACCGAAAATTAATTTGATACCATTTTCTTTAATATTTTGAATTTAATCCTATTGGTTTATCTTTGCCATATAAAAATTTTTGGATGGAAACAATATGCGCAATTTCAACAGCTCAAGGAAAAGGAGCAATTGCTATGATTCGAATAAGTGGTGAAGAAAGTTTTGATATTTGTTCGAAAATATTTGAGGCATTTTCAAAAAAAAGTATTCATACATTTAAGGCTAATTCAGCAATTTTTGGTTACATAAAAGACCAAAATACAATCATCGATGAAGTTATTGTGAATAAATTCATAAAATCACGCTCATTTACTGGTGAAGATACTATCGAAATATCCTGCCACGGTTCAATTTATATTCAAAGAAGAATACTTCAATTAATTATAAATCAAGGTATAAGACTAGCCAGACCCGGTGAATTTACACAAAGAGCCTTTCTCAACGGCAAGCTTGATTTAACGCAAGCCGAAGCAGTGGCCGATTTAATTGCTTCTGAATCAGAGGCAGCTCATAAAATTGCATTATTGCAACTAAGGGGCGGTGTTTCCAATGATTTAAAGGTATTGCGAGAAAAGCTACTAAATTTTGCTTCATTGATAGAATTGGAGTTGGATTTTAGCGAGGAAGATGTTGAGTTCGCCAATCGTGATCAATTAAAAAACTTGCTTGCGGATGTACATAAAAAAATATCAGATTTAGCCCAATCCTTTAAATTGGGGAATGCTATCAAAAATGGTATTCCTGTTGCCATCATTGGCGAACCCAATGTTGGAAAATCTACCTTACTTAATACCCTTCTGAATGAAGAAAAGGCCATTGTTTCGGAAATTCCTGGCACAACCCGCGACAGTATAGAAGATGTAATTACGATTCAAGGTGTTTTGTTCCGATTCATTGATACAGCCGGAATCAGAAATTCTACCGACATTATAGAAAACTTAGGTATTGAACGCACTTTTCAGAAGATCGAAAAAGCCGAAATAATTCTTTATTTATTTGATATTGCCTCGAAAAATAGTTGGAGCAAAGATGTAAATATTTTGATCGAAAAATATCCTGATAAGAAGTGGATTTTTGTTGCTAATAAAATCGATAAGTTACCTGAAAAGGATCTTCCGAAAGTTGAAGAATTTAGAGGTGTGAAAGTGGTAACAATTTCAGCCAAACAACAGTTACATATCCAGAATATTATAGACGCACTATTTGAATATGTTTATCAGGACAATATCAATCCTAACCAAACAATCATAACGAATTCACGGCATTTTGAGGCACTTACACGTGCCTCTGAAGCTATTGTTCGTGTTCGTGCCGGATTACAAAACGCACTAAGCGGGGAAATTCTATCGCAAGACATACGCGAAGCCATTTACCATATTGGAAGTATAACTGGTGAAATTTCAAACAATGAGGTTTTAGGAAATATTTTTGGGAAATTTTGTATAGGAAAGTAAAGCAAGCGAAATATACAGGAAATGATATAATTATGAGTATAAAATGTACAATTTGTAATACAGAAAAAGAGCATTTAACCATTTTTTTAAATGCTGAAACCAAAAAATGCGACTATGTTTGCCAGGAATGTCAATCGGGCAATGAATTCAGCACTTGTAGTTTGGGGGAGATCAATAAAAATATTAAACAGCTAGAGAGTATGCTAAAGGATATGGAAGATACATTTAACGATCCTGATATTTGGGATATGAAAGTACCAGAAGAGTTGGAACCATTTGCCTTCTATCCTAAAAAAATTTATAAAATAGCACTCAATCAACTATCGCAGCTTAAATTCAGAAAACTGGAAATTACAAGTAAAACACCCCGTAAAAAGTTACTGGAAGCCGAACTGCAAACAGCAATTGAACAAGAGAATTTCGAGAAAGCAGCTTTGCTGAAAAAAGAAATCGAAAAACAGAAGAAGAAAAAATAGAATTATTGAAGGCTTTGAATTTTGCAGATGAGATTTGCAAAATCCTTTTGATTTTATAACTAAAATTCAATTAAATTAAAACCCTTTACCGCCCCCAGACATGAAGACGATTTTAATTTTAAAGAACGGTTCAATACCTTGCAAAGTGAATTGAAACAACAATTTGCAGAAGAAGCGGAATTGAATAGATTGATTGAAGAGAATTTGGCGAAGATTGTAATTAATGACTAAACGTAGAATTTAAAAATTCAGCATATGATTATTGCGACACTGTCGCAACAATATAAATTTAATAATGAAGGATATAAATGAATGAATCAAATAGAATAGAATTTAAAAGCCAATTAACCGATAGTCTTGAAAAGGAAGTGGTTGCTTTTTTGAATTATAAGGATGGTGGAATTATATATATCGGTGTTGATGATAATTCCAGCGAAGCCATTGGTATTGATAATATTGATGAAACTCAGCTAAAAATAAAAGACCGCCTGAAAAATAATATTTTACCTTCCATTATGGGATTATTCGATGTAATTATTGAAAATCGAGATGGTAAAAACATTTTCAAAATTATAGTTGCAGCCGGCTCTGAGCTTCCTTATTATTTAAAAAAGAACGGAATGTCGGAAAAGGGTTGTTATATTCGCATTGGTAGTGCTTCAGAGCCAATGCCTGTAAAAATGATTGAAGAATTATTTTCAAAAAGAACAAGAAATTCTATTGGTAAAATTGAATCGCCAACATTTAGTCTGAATTTTGAGCAACTGAAAATATATTATCAGGAAAAAGGACTTGCACTCAACGATAAATTTGCTGCAAATCTGGAATTACTCACAACCTCTGATAAATACAACTATGTTGCTTATTTGCTTGCCGACAAAAACGGAACTTCAATAAAAGTTGCCAAATATTCTGGCAACGACCGCGTGGATTTAATTGAAAACAATGAATTTGGTTTTTGTTCTTTGGTGAAATCTACCAAACAGGTTTTAGACAAATTGGAAGTAGAAAACAGTACACTTACCAAAATTACATCGAAAACACGTTTGGAACATCGCTTGGTTGACCCGGTTGCATTGCGCGAAGCAGTAATAAATGCCATAGTTCACAACGATTATTCTACCGAAGTACCGCCAAAATTTGAACTTTTCAGCGACCGTCTGGAAATTACTTCAACTGGTGGTTTGCCTGTTGGTTTTAGCCGCGAGGAATTTTTTGCCGGATATTCCTATCCACGTAACAAAGAAATAATGCGCATTTTCAAAGATTTAGAATTAGTTGAATACCTTGGCTCTGGCATTCCACGTATTTTGCAGAAATACAGCGAATCGGCTTTCATTATTACCGATAATTTCCTACGAATTGTTTTTCCTTTTGATACTTCGGTATTGAAAAAACTAAAAGCGCAGGAAAAAGCTTTGAAAAAGGTGGAAATGGAAGAAAAAAACAACACTGTAAATTCAGAAAATGGTGGTCAGAATGGTGGTCAGAATGGTGGTCAGAATGGTGGTCAGAAAATAGTTTTATCTGAGAGACAAAATGAAATTATCGAAATCATTAAAGATAATCCTAAAATTACTCGTTCTCAATTATGTGAAAAATTAAAGATTAATTCTTCTGCGATTCAAAAACACATCGCAAAATTAAAACAAAATAGGATTATTCAAAGAATTGGCTCTGATAAAAGTGGGGAATGGATTGTTTTAAATGAAAATACTTAATAAGATTAGAGAAGGTCGTAGAGAGGGTCGTAGAGAAACGAAAAGTAAAAAAAACTGTGGAGAAAACTGTGGAGAAAATTCTTTCATTAATAAAAATAAATCCGAAAATAACATCTAATGAGCTTCAAAAAGAAACCGGTTTAAGCAGACGTGGCGTTGAATACCAATTAGATAAATTGAAGAAAAATGGTATAATTCAAAGATTCCGATTTTTGTTAAGTGATTTAATTTGCTGTAACTGCCAATGCTATTTTTGCTTTAAATAACGGGCAACTTGGTAATAGAATAAACAAGGATGTTTTGAATTTTAAACGAGCTGTTAATAGAAAACAGATTATTGCTACAGTGGTGCAAAAATTGATAAAAGAATATAGAAATGGATATCCAAAAACAAAGTAAAATCAATGAAATACGCCCCAAATATTCATCATAGAAAAAGTATTAGATTAAGAGGATATGATTATTCCAGTGCTGGTATGTATTTTATCACACCATGCGTACAAAATCGTATTTGTATTTTTGGCGAAATCCAAAATGGAGAAATAATTTTAAATCAATTTGGTCAAATTGAATACGATCAATGGTATTTATTACCCGAACGATTTCCGAATGTTGATTTTGATGAATTTATTGTAATGCCCAACCACGTTCACGGTATTATAATATTGCGTAATGATGGGGCAACTCTTGTGGTTGCCCAAAATGAAACGGTTGATAATGATATTAGGGCAACCGTGAAGGTTGCTACCAATCCGACCATTGGCGATATTGTTGGGGCGTATAAATCGTTGGTTGTGCATCATTGTTTGGAATATATAAAACCCAATTGCCCCGAAAAACGATTGGGCAAATTGTGGCAACGCAATTACTGGGAACATATAATACGAACCGATAACGATTACAAACGTATCGCAGATTACATAAAAAATAATCTCAAAAAATGGAACAATGACAAACTTCGATTGTAAGAGCAGTGCAGGCGCAAGTAAAAATGTGCATTTAATCGATTAAAAATGCACATTTCCCAATTTTTGATAAAGATTTTTTTGAGTAATTATAGTTTTCCTCATTGTTGAATAACCAAAGAATTTGCGTTTTTGTTGCTTTTTTAAGTTGTGGAATTGAGCTATAACCATCTGTAAATATGATTAATCCATCATATTGATCGTTTGACTCTATGTAATTTAATATCGGCTGAAAGTTAGTGCCACCCCGTCCTATAATTTGAATGCTTTTCTGCGCTTTTTTCAAACTCATCAATTCCCCTTGTATAATACTATCAAATTGAATTACATCAACTTGCTCAATTCCATATTTGAAAAAATGATTGATAACAGAATAACCGTAAGTAATTGCCTGCTTATCCATAGAACCACTCACATCAATAGCTACAAGCAATTTTGTGTTGAACTCCCTACGACTTCCCATATATTGGAACTCGTATCTTCTGCTTGGCTTCATTCTTGTGAGCCAGCGTCGCTGTGATAAAACAGAAGCTCTAAACGCTTTTAAAATGGAACGATAATCAACTTTGGGTGTTAGAGATGCAATGATTGTTTCCTGCAATGATCCCTGCACAGAACCCCATAGTTTGTTTTGCTGGGCTATTTCTACTTTATCATTTATAACATGTTGTATTAGTTCATCAAAATCCCATTCTTCAGCATTTTCTGTCCCAGATTTACTTTCATCCAAATAAAATTCTATGTGTGCGTGTGTTTCGTTTTTGTTCTGTTCAGTATCTTGGGATTGCTCATTATTATTCAGTTGTTCAGTATCTTCACGAATTTCTTTATTGTCATTTAAGGTAGATTTGTCATTATCTTCATCTGTACGCAAGTTTGGGCTACTATTCGTATTATCATTTGCATTGTTATGAGTAACATGATCTTTTTTTACTGACTTTCCGCCTGATCCGCTTTGCTTTAGTGATAGCTCGACCAACTTGAAGTAATAAAATTCAAAATGCTTAAAATTATATTTCTCTGTGCCAAAAACATCCTCTGCTTTGGGCAGTTCCAACTGCGTTTCCGTATATTCCTGAATGGTTATATTGCTGGCAAGATAGCTTAAGGAAGGGATCTCCCTTTTACGTGAGTAGGGATGCTTGAGTAGTATTCTTATAACTTCAACTTTAATAACTTCTTGAAGGACAGAATCCGAAAGCGTATTGATAAATTCAGGGTTGTATTCAATTTTTCCATGAGCAGTTCTTATGGTTTTGATTGTTGTATTTACATTCATTTCGTGAGTATTCCAGATTGAGAAAAAAAGGGGTTCAAGTATATACCATTTCTCGACAATATTTCTAAGCCGATCTCTAATAGTTAATGAATTTTTTTTCATATTTTTGCGACCGAATTTATAGATGTGAATTATAAAAATGCTTTTAATGTTCCTTAGGATATTGCATTAGAAAAATCCATGTAAAAATACAATTATTCATTTGATAATTCAAAATTAAATGATGTCCATCGTTGCAAAAAATATAAGGTATGTGACCAGTGAACATGATTCCCTTATTATTGGGAGTATTGACAATAAAATTAAAGAATTGAATACACCGTTGAAAAAGGTCGATTAAAAAAATAAAAAGAAATAAAAGGGAAGGATAAATATGGGAGCTTGGATAACAGTTGCAACTGTTGAAAAATTGCTTAAAAAAAATTTAAGTAAAATAGAACCTTTGGTTGAAACCAACATTGCTACTCAATTGGAAATGACGAAAACACTAAGTGAAAAAATAACGTCAACACCCGATTATAAATCTGATGGTAAATATTTTTATGAGCAATACGATAATAAAGGGAAAGTACCGTACATAAAGTTTCAAATCATTTCGAAGGTCAAGGAAGTTAATGATGTAACGTTGAAGATATTATTTAATAAAAAAAGTGAGCTTATTATTACTAATGCCTCAACAGATTTTTATTTTAGAACATTGGAAGATCTTTCGAGTTTAACTATGGCTTTTGATAAGGAGTACCAGTTAGCCGCAGTTCGCTACGCCGAAAGCCAAAATAATTTAATAAAACGTGGTAAAATAAAGGAATTGAAAACGAAAGCAATAATGGCAAAAATCCATGAAATTGCAATAGAAGAAGGGTTTGAGTATTTAATTGAAAGTAACTTCCGCACAAAGATAAAGCTCAATATTCGTGTTTCTAAAAGTGACTATATGGAAATTAACATTCCCTACACCAATTTTCAGGAAGTATTGCAGAGTGTGAAAGATGTTTATTATTCAATTAAAAGCCTTTTTGACAATGGTATTTCTGTGAAAATCAGATATTCGAATTATGCCCAAAAAATGAAATGGAAAACACAAAATAAAGAAGAATAATATGGCAATAAAAATAGATGTTACCGAACTGATTCAATTATTTGAGATAACTCCTGCTTCGCACAATATTATGTTAGTGGGAAGGCATGGAATTGGGAAATCCAGAATCATCAATGATTATTTCGCAGGTAAAAAGATGAAGGTAGTTGCTTTTTTTCTTGGTCAAATGAGTGATCCGGGCGACCTTATTGGTTTGATGTTCAAGAATGATAAGACTGGTCATTCTGAATTTCTTCCTCCATATTGGTGGCCAGCAGATAATAAACCTATCGTATTGTTCCTTGATGAACTAAACAGAGCTCGACCGGAGATTCTACAATCTGTCATGGATCTTACCTTGAATAAAACATTGGCAGGCAAGAAATTACCTGAAGGAAGCATCATCATTTCAGCAGTTAATGAAGGAGAAGAATATCAGATCACAGACTTGGATCCCGCATTGGTATCGAGATTCAATATATACGAGTTCGCACCTTCGGTCGAAGATTGGTTACTTTGGGCAGATAAATCAAATATCGATTCCCGGGTAATTCAATTCATTCAAAAAAACAAGCATTTTCTTGACTCCGATAATATTTCGACTACCTATAAAGATGGTTTCTTCCTGTCTTTGTCCAAATCGCCAGACAGAAGGGCTTGGGAAAGAGTTTCGGATTTAATTAAAAATTTGGACTCATTAGGCGAAATACATATAAAAACCATTGCCGGAATTGTGGGTTTGCAGGCTGCTCTTGCTTTTAAAAAATCTATGGAGGAATTCATGAAAGTTACAGTAGAACAGATTCTTCTGCAGTTTGAAAAATACAAAGGAAAACTAAAAGATTTTGTACTTCATGAATTTGTCTATCTCAATGAGCAAATCATCTATTGGATACAAGGGGAGCATTTCGATAAATCAGATAAAAAAATGATGCTAACCAACCTGAATTCATATCTTCAAATACTTAAAAAGAGTAAAATGAATGAGGCGCTTGCACATTTTGCATCTTTGCTTGAAAATGTGAAGTTTGGCAGGGCTTCAAGCATTATTTTAGTCGACTCACCCGATATCATGATTACAATTGAAGAATATATTGGAACCATTAATTTGTAATCAAGATAGTGAAGTTTGTGTGTTCAAGTCCTTCAAAAATTTGTTTCAGGTTTAATCGATAATTCGGGTTAAATGTGAATTCATCATATTCAGTAGTTTATGATGCTTTAGTTTTTGCATTTATCAGCGTGCTCCTTACGGATTTGTTCTTTCTATTTCCCTTTGATTTTCCACCTTATTCTTCTCGAAAAATGTAATCACATGTGCATAATAATCTTTAAATTGTTTCAATATGCTTTCAGCATTCCATCTTTTGCAAAATAAGCTCATCGTCCCATGGCTTGCCTGGCTGAAACAGCCATTCTTTCTTTTCGCCGCAAATCTTGAAACCAGCTTTTTTAAACAAACTCAGACTTATCGCATTGGATTTGGATATATTACAATAAACCTGATGCATACCTAAACACTTGAAACAATATTCGACCAGTAAATTTATGGAATCAAAGGCTAATCCCTTGTTTCTATAATCTTTATGCACTAAAATGCCTAAACCAACCCGCTTATGGTACGGATCAAACTCAAACAAATCGATCAGACCGGCAGCTTGTTGATTTTCTTTCATTTCAATCATCAAGCGCAGCTCGTTGGTTTGATAAATATCAAATTGTGAATTCTCCAAATATTTTTTCAGAACATAACGTGAGAATGGCGCTTTCGTATTTGAATACAACCATAATGATGTGTCGTTTTCCCAATAATACAGCACATCAATATCATCGGGTTCAAGTGCCCGCAAACGTATTGTATCATTTTCCAACAACACCATGATTTATGTTTTAATTATGAAGCATTGAACGACGTTAAATCAATAGGTTTTTCAACTTTTTGATCTGTTAGTGCATGTTGGAATACTTCAATGATTTCCGAAACAAATATGAATTCAATATCTTTCAGGTAGATCTTTTTAATTCCTTCAATATCATTGCGATTATCTTCCGACAAAATAATGTGGGTAATGCCAGACCTTTTGGCAGCAAGAATCTTCTCTTTAATACCGCCAACAGGTAAAACCTTGCCTCTAAGCGTAATTTCTCCTGTCATTGCTAAGTTTGACCTGACTTTTCTTTGTGTAAATGCCGAGGCCAGTGATGTTGCAAGGGTTATTCCTGCCGATGGTCCGTCTTTGGGAGTTGCACCTTCCGGTATGTGGATATGTATATTCCAATTTTCGAAAATACGATGATCTAAATCGAGTTGATTAGCGTGCGCTTTAATGTATTCCAAGGCCAGCACTGCAGATTCCTTCATAACCTCGCCCAAATTACCCGTGAGGGTCAAACCTCCCTTGCCTCTGCTTAAGCTTGTTTCTACAAATAAGATGCTTCCCCCTACTGCAGTCCAAGCCAATCCTACCACAACACCCGCATATTGATTATCCTGATACTTTTCTTTTAAGAATTTAGGTGGACCCAGAATTTTGCGCAAGTCCTCCTTGTTCAAAACGATGTTGTATTTTTCATCCAACCCAATTTTTCTGGCAACATTGCGAATGATTCGGGTAATTTTTTTGTCAAGATCCCGAACGCCTGACTCTCTTGTATAATTTTCGATAATTTCTTCTATGGAATCATCGGGAAATTGCAATTGTGTCTTTTTGACTCCATGTGCTTTAAGCTGTTTGGGAATCAAATGACGTCGAGCGATTTCAATTTTTTCTTCAACAATATATCCACTCACATGTATCAATTCCATTCTATCGAGCAAAGCAGGATTGATGGTATTGAGCGAATTTGCTGTTGCAATAAACATAACTTTGGAAAGGTCATATTCCAATTCCAAGTAATTATCATAAAAAGTATTGTTTTGTTCAGGATCCAAAACTTCGAGCAATGCGAACGATGGATCACCCCGAAAATCAGTTCCAATTTTATCTATTTCATCCAGAATAAAAACCGGATTCGATGACTTTGCCTTTTTTAGATTTTGGATAATTCTTCCAGGCATAGCGCCGATGTAGGTTCTTCTGTGTCCGCGAATTTCTGCTTCATCGTGCAAGCCCCCCAAGGACATTCGAATATACTTGCGCTTCATGGCTTTTGCAACAGATTTACCCAGTGAGGTTTTTCCAACTCCCGGAGGACCATACAAACAAATAATCGGTGATTTCAAATCACCTTTTAATTTGAGAACTGCCAAGTATTCAATGATCCTTTCTTTGGCTTTGTCCAATCCATAATGATCCTGATCCAAAGTTTTTTGCGATACCCTAAGATCCAGCCGGTCTTTAGTATAAATACCCCAAGGCAATTCCAAAAGCGTCTGTAAGTATGTCGTTTGCATTGAATAATCGGGCGCTGCCGGGTTCATTCTTTCCAATCTGCGTAGCTCTTTGTCAAACACCTCTTGAACTGCTTTTCCCCATTTCTTTTCTTTGGCAGATTTGGCAAGTTCTTCTATTTCACGAGTATATGATTCACGACCCAGTTCATTCTGTATCGTTTTAATTTGCTCGTTGAGTATATATTCTTTTTGTTGTTTATCGAGTTCCATCCTAAGTTTACCCTGAATCTCATCTTTAAGTTGGAGTTTTTGAATTTCTACGGATAAAAGACTTGATAATTTATAGGTTCTTTCTTTAATGTTATCGATTTCTAAAAGTGATTGCTTTTCGGCAATATCAATTTCTGTGCTTGTGGCAATAAAATTTACCAAAAACGAAGGATCTTCAATATTTTTAACCGCAAATGAAGCTTCGGATGGAATATGTTGCGATAGCTGAATAATTTGCAATGCCTGTTCCTTCAATGTCGAAATGACAGCATTGAATTCACTCTCAGAAGCATCGTTTTTCAAATCATCCAACTCTTCGATTGAAGCTTCGAGATATGGACTAGTTTTGGTAAACTCTTTGATTTTGAACTTTTTAATTGCCCGAATAATAACCGTTGTTGATTCATCCGGCATTTGAAAAATTTTGAAAATAACCGCAATCGTTCCAATAGAATACACGTCTTCGGATCCCGGATTATCTATTTTGGAATCTTTCTGCGCTATGGTTCCAATGATCCTGTCTTTGCTATACGCTTCACGAAGCAATTGAAGTGAACTATCCCGATTAATCGTGATAGGAATTGCTACTTCAGGAAAAATAACCGTATTTTTCAAAGGAAGCAATGCAATTACATCGGGTAATTTCGTTTGTTCAGAATTTTCCTGCAAATCCACATTTTTAATTTTTGATTCGCTGTTTTGATCTATGTCCATACAATAAAGCTTGATTCATTCAATTTATGCCAATTTTTCATGAAAAATAATTCAAAAATCTGAAAACCTGACATTATTTCAAATTGCTTTGAAATGTGCCAATTTGAAAAAACTCTTGTAACCCCCGTCCTTATAGAATTCTTATCAATAAAATGTTAAATTAATTTTAAAGTAGATGATGAAATTTCACGCTCAGGCACTTTTAGTCAATGTACATGCCAAATTCACTCAACAAATTTACAATAAGAAAATATTCAATTAAAACCTCCTATACTTTTGGGTCAAACTAAATATTTCTTGTAAAATATTTACCTCTGTACCAGTCAATTCCAAATTTCTTCTTTTCATTACGATTTCGGCTGTCTTTAAGGCATCTTTTAATTTATATTCTGCAAAGCCAGATGCACCACCCCAAGAATAGGACGGAATAAAATTTCGGGGAAATCCACTTCCAAAAATATTTGCACTCACTCCCACAACAGTTCCTGTATTGAACATGGTGTTGATCCCACATTTTGAATGATCTCCCATGATCAGACCACAAAACGTTAATCCCGTTTTGATGAAAGATTCCTGAACATAATTCCATACTTTTACTTCGGCGTAGTTATTTTTTAGGTTTGAATTGTTGGTATCTGCTCCCAAATTACACCATTCACCAAGGACAGAATTTCCCAGAAAACCATCATGTCCTTTATTGGAATTTTGCAATAAAACTGAATTATGAATTTCGCCTCCTCCTCTGCATTGAGGGCCTAAAGTGGTAGCACCATAAATCTTTGAACTTGCTTTCACAATGGCATGATCGCAAACAGCAACTGATCCTCTGAGAACCGATGCTTCCATGATTTCGGCATCCTTCCCAATATACACATAACCACCACAAGGATTGATTGTTACGAAATTTATAATGGCACTTTCTTCAACAAAAATTCTTTCTTTTTGCAAAATCTGGTTGTGATCAGAAATGTCTTTCGATTTTCGGTTTTTTGTAATCAAATGGAAGTCTTTTTCTATCTCTTGCTCATTCAAACTAAAAATATTCCAAGGATAATTTATTTTGCTTATTTTACTATTGTATTCAATTGGATTACATACTCTTAGACTGGTTTCGATGAAAGAATTTGCCGCATTATAATCCACGATGGCAGCAATGGGAGTTTTATCTTTCCACAATGCCTGCCCGGACTTGAGCTTCAAGATTTCATGAATCAATTCTAAGTCGGGCAGCACAGAACCATTGATCATGAGGTTCATTTCATTTGCATTAAATGGATATTTTTCGCTCAAATACGCCAAGGTCAGCCATGAAAATTGATCTGTTTCCAGATATTTCGACCATTTCTCAGATATTGTAAGAATTCCTACACGCAATTCTGATATAGGACGTGTAAAAGTAAGCGGTAGAAGATGATCTCTTGAAGAATCATCGAAGAAAATTGCTTTCATGGATTTCAAGAATTTTTGGAAGTATATATGATTTTATAAACAAGCGGCAATATACGATTTTTTAAGGATTTTCAATTTTGATTACACAAAAACATATTCATTTCCTGTTTTTCGTGGTAAAACAGGTAAGAATTTTTTAAAAAAGTCCTTACCTGCCTGTCATTTTAAATACAGCCTGTATGGTTTTAAAAAATATGATGGCATCTAACTGAAGTGACCAGCTATCAATGTATTGTAGATCCATTTTCATCCATTCAAAAAACGATACATTATTGCGACCCGAAACTTGCCAAATACAAGTTATTCCGGGCTTCATGGAAAGCCTTCGCAATTGCCAGCGCTCATATTTTTGAACTTCAGATGGTAAGGGTGGACGTGGACCCACAATCGACATTTCGCCTTGCAAAACATTAAAAAATTGAGGTATTTCATCCAAACTTGTTTTCCGAAGAAATCGACCCAATGGCGTTACTCTCGGATCATTTTTAATTTTAAATACCGGGCCATCAACTTCGTTTTGATTCTGAAGATTTTCCACCTGTTTTTCCGCATCCACAATCATCGTTCGGAACTTATAAACTTTGAAAATTCGGCCTCGCAAACCCACTCGCTTTTGAACAAAAAAAACAGGACCTTTCGAGGATAATTTTACTCCCAAAGCAATCAACAAAAAAAACGGGGAAAAAACGATTAAGAAAATAACGGAAAAAATGTAATCCAAAAATGATTTTATACTTAATGAAAAGGAATCTGAAGGTTTGTTCGGGAGGGTAACAAGAATCATTTCATCCAAATAATTCAAACGCCCTTGCGTGGCAATCAAATTAAATAGATCAGAATGAAAAGTAAAGCTGACCCCTACTTCTTTACAAATATAAATTAAAGGCAATATTTCTCCTTGGTTCAAAACCTCTTTGCAACAAATTACTTCATCAACCGGATTTTCATCCAAAAATTTTTTTATGTCCAAATCAGGTGGCAAAATATTATATGTGCCTCCATAAACGTCCTTGATTGAATAAGAATCTGTTATAATACCTAAAATATTAACACCGCCATAAACAGAATTTATAATGTTTTCGAGGCAATAATCGTTACCTTCATCGATGATGAGGATTGCATTTTTTCCTGCGTTGTTTTTTCCCTCGCTTTTTGTCAAAATTTTCAGAGCAATGGCTTTAGCAATAATGAGGAATACAAAATCAAGGCAGCAAAAAAGCAGAAAAACCAAGCGACTTATATCATTGAATTTGAAAGTGAACTCAATAATAATTAATGCGCTAAATCCTAAAAAAACGATGAGAAATGCTTCCCAAATGAAAACAGCGAAACTTTTGGTAATCCGAACAATATGAAATCCAAATATCCGTATCAAGAAGTACCACACCGGAACAATCAGTATGGCCATGGCAATATATTGATCAGATTTCTTGAAAGCTTTCAGATATACCTCCCGAAATGAATAAGCAATGACAAATGCCAATAAGGTTAGAGCCAAATCAATCCCTAAAAGGATAAATCCGGAAAATTTCCTTTTCTCTCTATTCATGATTTTAAAATGGTTACAAGGCGAACAAGCATGTTTTTTGCATAAAATTCAAATAATTACTGTATTTTTTGCAAAACTCCGGCAAAATTATAATTTACCAAAAACCATGCAAATTTTCATCTTGCTTAAAAAACAAAAATATTCATTAATTGAAGTGTCGAATAATTATGTAACGATATGTTCTATAATATGTTATCAGTGTATTGGAATTTTGTTAGACAGAATCACAAAGGGTATTTACAGAGAATTACTAAGCTTGGTTTATAAAATCACAGACAAAGAATAGAAAGAAAGCTCACAATCAAAAGATCCCTAACCTTTTATTTGTATCCTTATTATTTCTAATGCGAAAGCAATGATTTTTTTGTGGTAGCAAAATTTTGACTTACTTTTGCAGGCAAAATTTTGATATTTTTTTAATATAAATTTACAAGCATGTATCAGTCAATAAGGATTGCAGACCAAGTTTTCTGGGTAGGAACAAACGATCGTCGTACCACATTGTTCGAAAACATTTGGCCAATCGAAAACGGAGTAAGCTACAATGCCTATGTCATCATGGATGAAAAAATAGCCCTGATAGACACTGTAGATAGCTCGAAGATAGAAGATTATATAGAACGATTAAAAGAAGTGGTAGGCGATAGAAAACCAGACTATCTTATAATCAACCACATGGAGCCAGATCACTCTGGTGCTGTGACTTCAATATTAAGAGAATATCCTGAAATACAAATAGTTGGAAATAAACTAACATCTAACCTTTTGAATGAATACTTCAGGTTGAAAGACAATATATTGATCATCAAAGAAGGAGATACACTCCCGTTAGGTAACCTAAATCTTAAGTTTTTCATGACTCCTTGGCTTCACTGGCCAGAAACAATGATGACCTATTTGATTGAAAAAGAAATTCTCTTTTCCGGCGATGCTTTTGGCAGTTTTGGAACTCTGGATGGTGGAATTTTTGATGATGAGGTAGATCATGTTTATTTTGAAGAAGAAATGCTGAGATATTACTCCAATATTGTTGGAAAATATAGCGAAAACACACAAGATGCATTAAAAAAGCTTTCCAATATTCCTATTTCGACCATTGCTGCTACCCATGGACCTGTTTGGAGAACCGAAGTAAGCAGAGTTATCGGCTATTATAATGATTGGTCTAGCTACAAAGGGAAAAAAGGCGCTGTGGTTATCTACGGCACAATGTATGGCAATACAGCCAAAATGGCCGAAGTAATAGGCAGAAGATTGGCATCGCAAGGTATCAAGGATGTCAAAGTTTATGATGCTTCAAAAACTCATGCATCATATTTAATCAAAGAAGTTTGGAAATACAAAGGTGTCATTTTAGGAACTGCGGCTTACAATGCGTGGATGTTTCCGCCCGTAGAAAACATTACAATAAAACTTGAACAATCTGGCTTAAAAAACCGCTTGTTGGGCATTTTTGGCACATCGAGTTGGAACAGAACAGGTATCAAAGCATTGAATGTTTTTGCTAATAAAATTGGCTGGGAATTGGTTTCGCCACCATTTGATATCAAAGGAAGCCCAGAAAATAAAGATTATGAAGAATGTATTAAATTAGCCGATGGCATGGCGAAAAAACTTCATTCCATTGATTATTAAAATATTAATAACAATAAAAACATTTGAGTATTTTACCAAAGTGAGAAATTTGAATATCTGCTTTACAGATTGATAGAACTTTGTGTTTAGGTATGTCACAAGCAAATTATTGTTGCACTTATAATTTTCAAGCAACAGAACATTTTGTAATGCTGTCTGATGGCAACCTTGTTTTATTTGCACATTATGAAAATGATTTACAAGTTCTATACATCGCTACCCCAATGGTTATCAATTACTGACAATGTTTTGTTCTTATAATTGAAAATTCCTGACAATGTCAGGAATTTTCCTAAATTTGCAGAATGGTTAAAATACAAATAAATGATAATTATTCACAATTTATTGAAAACATTGGATTTACAATTACCAATGCCAGAGAGAACTCGTATAAAGCAATCAATCAAAGAAAATTGGTCAATCAGAGAATTAAGCATACAAAAAGAAACATCGCTTTTCTTGCGTTTAGCAGCAAGTAAAGATAAAGACAGCGTTTTGAAGTTAGCTCAAAAAGGGCAAACTATTGAAAAAAGCGAAGATATTATAAAGCCTCAAGTTCTTTAATTTTTAAACCATCGGAATTTTATTGACAAGAGAATAAGACGAAGTTATGATAGAATACGTAATGTATAATATTGATAGTGATTTGTTTGTAACAAAATACCAATTATGTTTACCAAATAGGGAATAACTAAAACAACGTGTGGAAAAAATATTAAATAGACGAAAATAAAGCCACGAACATGATAAACAACGTTAGCGCAAGGCATTTTAGAAGATATTCCTTATCGCAGGTTTTCCCTGCCTTAGCCGTTCTCCAACCCTATTAATGAAACCTTTGATCTATGCTCTCTATACTAATACCTGTTTACAATTTTGATTGCTCGGGACTAGTTCATGAACTAAACCGGCAATGCAAAGAAATGCAATATGATTACGAGATCATTTTGGTCGATGATAATTCGCTTCCTTCCATCAGAGAAATGAATCGATTGCTAGGCCAGGTGATTTCTATCCAATATATTCAACTTGAAAAAAATATAGGCAGATCAAAAATCAGAAATTTCCTTCAATCTAAAGCATTGGGCGATTATCTTTTATTTTTGGATTGCGATTCAGGCATTTGTACAAAATCATTTATCAAAGATTATATTGACAATTGCAAAGGAGAAATTGTAGTTTGTGGTGGCAGAGTTTATAGTGAAAAAAAACCGGAAAATGAAAATAAGCTTTTGCACTGGAAATACGGAACGCAAAAGGAATCCCAAAAATTGGAATCTCGTCAGAAAAATCCTTACCGATCATTCATGACAAATAATTTTTTGATTAGCAAATCTGTTTTCAGGCAACTCTCATTTGATGAACAAATTACAGGTTATGGACACGAAGACTCTTTATTTGGTATTGAACTCGAAAACCTGAATATAAAAATCCTTCATATAGAAAATCCTGTTATTCATTTAGATATAGAATCAAGTGAAATTTTTCTGAAAAAAAATGTTGAAGCCATCAAAAACCTCATTCAAATCGAAAAGAAATACCCTGAACTTCATATTGAAAATAAGATCAAATTGCTGGCTTCTTTTCATCGTTTAAAAAAACTCAGAATAATCTTTATTTATCGATCATTATTCAGTATCTTCGGAAAGTTTTTGGAGAGAAATTTGTTTGGTAAATATCCAAATATGCTCATTTTTAGTTTATTCAAACTGGGGATATACATTCAGCAAAGTGGAAACAAAACATCATGAAGTTTTACCTAAAATTTAAAAGAAATGATCCGTAACTTGATTTTGCTTGCTTTCTATTTAGCATATTCTGTTTCCTTTTCGCAAACGGTGAAAAAACAAACAACCATCATCGAAGGAAAAGAACCCGATTACAAAGGCATGACCTTAAGACTTTTAAGCTTTAGTGATTATATAACGAAAAAGGAAATAGAGCTGGCCGCCTGCAAAGTTGATTCGCTGGGAAATTTTCGTTTCTCTTTTTCCCAAGAGCAAAGCATGCAAACTTTCATCAAACTGGGCGCATTAAAAGGAATTTTTTATCCAGAACCCGGCAACACGTATTTTGTAAAATTTCCACCCAGAGCAGACAAAACCAAAGCGGAAGAGCTCAATCCTTTTTTCACCGAAGATGAGTTCTATATCGGCTGCACGAATCATTCAAAAGATGAACTCACTTACAATATTGGTTTTTTTACTCAAAAATACAACGAGTACTTGGAATTAAAATACCTCGAAATCATTAAAAAGGGTCATCATTATGATATTGAAAAAGATATTAGAAAATTTGATAGTATTTTTCCTACAACCAAGCCATTTTTCAAGGTTTACAAGAACTACCGCTACGCAGAATTGCGAAATCTAAGCACAAATCGTGAAAACTCAGAATCCCTGCAAAAACAAATTGTTCATAAGCCTATTTATACAACAAATCCAGCCTATATGGATTTTTTCAATAAGGTCTGCTACAATTATTTCTTGCAACTTTCGAAGAACTCCCAGGACGAAAATATTGCGATTCACATTGGCATGCAGGCAAGCATAAGCAAATTGCGCAATGATATTGTTCTGCTGGAAGGTAACATTGGCGATACCCTTACTGAAATGGCAATTATGAAGGGAATCTATGATGCATTCTACGAAAAAAGTTATCCGCTTAAATCATTATTTTCTATATTGGATTCTATGCAGAATTCTACTCAATTGGAAATGATCCGCGAAATGAGTAAAAATATGAAAAGTAAATTCACGCAAATGCTCGAAGGCTTTGCTGCACCTAATTTTGAATTGCCCGACAAGAAAGATAATCTTTATGACTTGGCAAGCTTTAAGGGTAAATATGTTTACTTAAATTTTTGTACTAGAGAAAGTTATACTTGCTTAGAGCATTTTGAACTCATAAAAAAAATACATTCTGAAATGAATAACCATCTGGAAGTTGTCAGCATTTGTATTGATGAAAATTTTGAGGCCACACTTTCCCTTGCGCAACAAATGGGCTATAAATGGTTGTTTTTGAATGCATCAAAAAATACGACCGTGATTCATGATTATCTTGTGAAAGCCTACCCAACCTATTTTCTGATAGATCCGGAAGGATTTTTGGTATTCTCTCCTGCGCCTTCGCCAATTGAGGATTTTGGTCAAAAATATAATCAGGCCGTTTTAGAAAGGAAGATTAGTCAATTGAGAAAAAATAAGGATGAAAAAGAGTAACCGAAAAAAATATTAAAATATATTTATTGATATTCTGTGTTTTAAGAATATTTTTTAAAAATTCACCCTAATACAAAGAAAAATACAAAATATTGTCATACATTAGCTACTCAATTTTAGTTAAAAAAAGCAATCTATATGCACCGAATAATGGTCATCGATGATGAAGCGATGATACGCGAAAGTTTGAAGAAAATACTTGAATCGAAAGGTTATCAGGTGAGGGTGGCTTGTGATGGTAATGAAGCATCGATCATGTTTGATGAAGAAGCACCGGATCTGGTTATCACCGATATTCTTATGCCTGAGAAAGATGGCGTAGAAGTGATACTCGAATTAAGACGTAAATTTTTAAATATCAAGATATTGGCAATATCTGGTGGCGGTAGAATCAATGCCATCAACCACCTGGAAGTTGTGAAACATTTAGGTGCCGATGCCACATTACCCAAACCCTTTACAGCCGATCAATTGCTCAGCGAAGTGAGCCGTCTGATAAGTTCTATATAAAATTTGGCTTTTAAAGGCTGATAATTTCAATTCCTAATTTTCCAAAATACACAGTCTGCTTAAAAAATATTTTTGATCCCCTAAATTCAATTCTCGTAAAGCAATTTTATTTATTGTGTTCAGTTTATATATTATTCAGAATAAAGAATGAATTAATTTCGTTTGAAATTAAAAACTTTACTCCACATAATATTTAATTTTCTATTTACTGCATTCTCTTAATTTTTAAATATTTAGATTATGAAAAAAATTGCATTATTCCTTATTTGCTTTGTAAGTATTCATCAAATTGTACTCGGACAAATGAACAAAATCACACAGGATTTTTCGCTTCAAATGATGAAAAATCTGATAAAGGAAGAAGGGAATATTCTTATTTCGCCGCTGAGTATAAGCGCTTCGTTTGCTATGCTTCATCCCGGTGCAAAAGGAATAACCAAAATGAAAATCGACAGCATTTTTCATAGCCAATCGCTCTTCGACAATTTTTCCAGCTATCTAAAGGAACTGAAAACAAGAGGCAATTCGAGCTTTCAACTTTCGAATGCACTTATTGTACAAAGCGGCATCAAATTAGATAGTGCTTATGAAAAAAAAATCAACACAAATTTACCAGTAAGTACGATGAACGTTGATTTTTCCAGCCCTACGAGCGCAAGAGATTTAATCAATTTATGGGTAAAAAACCAAACCAAAGACCGCATCAAGGAAATCGTCACCACAGAAGATCTGAATCAAACAATTGTATTGATTTTGAATGTTTTAACTTTTGATGGGCAATGGCAAAATCAATTTGACCCCACTTTGAATCAAGAAGGAATTTTTGATGCAAAAGGAAGCAACACGAAATGCACTTACATGAACGCAGAATTCGCTGCCGGTTTTTCGGAAAACAAAGATCTTATAGCAGTCAATTTGGCATATAAAAACTCCGATTATTCTATGCTATTAGTCCAAAGTAAAGAGGAGAGTTTAGACAAGCTTTTATCCGAAAATTCTAAACAAATCGCCGATCTTATTGATAAAAAACAGTTCATGAAAGTTGACAATATTAAAATCATGATGCCTCGTTTTGAATTTGAATATCAAATCATGATCGATGATTATTTGAGAAAACAACGACTGGGAGATGTGTTTGCGAATCAGGCAGATTATTCGGGTGTGGTGGCAGAAGGATTGAAAATAGATAAGGTGATACATAAAACCATGATCAAGGTCATTGAAACAGGAACACAAGCTGCTGCTGCAACAGCAATTTCGGGTGTCAGAAGCCTTAAGTCCAAGACGATCACTCTGGATAAACCTTTTCTTTTCTTCATCACCAGCAATACAGATAACACCATTCTTTTTTCAGGTTGTTTGAAAAAGACCGAATAAGATAATTAAGATCGTTATGCAAAATACTCAAAGAAATTATCCTTTAGACGTTTTATTGGGCGTTTCTGTAGCTGATGCTTTGGGCGTTCCTGTGGAGTTTAAAAGCAGGGAATATTTGAAATCGAAACCGCTTAGCGATATGATCGGTTTTGGAACCTATAACCAAGTGCCAGGTACTTGGTCTGATGATAGTTCTCTGACTTTTTGCTTAGCCGACAGTTTGTCAAACGCATACAATTTGACCGATTTAGCGCAAAAATTTGTTGACTGGAAATTTAAAGCAATTTGGACAGCTCATGACGAACTTTTTGACATTGGCAACACAACCTCCAAAGCCATAGACCACTTAAAAAAACTATTGAGTTTGCAAAAAAATGACGAACTCTACACATTAAGAAGTGAAACAGATGAAAGCACCAACGGTAATGGATCCCTGATGCGCATACTTCCCTTGATTTTTTACATTCGGAACAAGACAATCGATGAACAATTTGAAATCGTATGGGACGTATCGGCATTAACGCATTATCATTTGCGATCTGCCATTGCCTGCTTCATTTACCTGAAAATTGCAGAATTTATCATGCAGGGACATTCATTTGAAGAATCCAACCACAAAATGCAAGTAATGATGAAAGAGTTTTTTGTCATGAAAGAAATTTCTTCTGCTGAACAAAAAGTCTTTGATCGAATCATCAATCTTCATATAGGCAAATTGCCTGAAAGTGCGATTCAGTCTTCAGGCTATGTAATCCATAGCCTCGAAGCGAGTTTATGGTGTTTGCACAATTTCCATTCATATAAGGACGCTGTTCTGGCAGCGATCAATCTGGGACACGACACGGATACAACGGCTGCTATTACAGGAGGATTGGCAGGGTTGTTATATTCCTCACAAAACATCCCCCAACAATGGATAAATTCTTTGGCAAAAAAAGACGAAATTATTCAATTATCAAAAAAACTGAATGAACGGTTTTCGTGAGTTTTCATGTTTATAATGTATTAAGTATTACGAAAAAGCGTTACTCTTGGCTATTTTTATTATAGTCAAACAGTCTATGAAAAAATCTATACAATGATTGCGAATCATAATTGAAAAATGATTAATTTTGCATTATCCTAAAAATAAAAAAAATATGGGTAAGTTAAATCCGAAAATAGATATCGTTTTTAAAAAAATATTTGGGACTGAAAAAAACAAGAATATTTTAAAATCACTTATAAATTCTGTTTTACCCGAAGATGAAAAAATTGTTGAGTTAACAATTAATAATCCTTATAATGAAACCGATTTCATCGGCGATAAAATGTCTGTAGTGGATATAAAAGCAAGCGACGAGAAAGGTCGATGGTATGATATTGAGATACAAGTAAAAGAGCAAAAGTATTATGGAAGGCGAGCCATTTTTTATTTGTCGGAAATATACAGCAACCAACTCGGCGAAAGCGATAGTTACGGAAAATTGAAAAAAACAATCATAATCAGTTTGTTGGATTTCAATTATTTCTTAAACGATAAAAGGTATTTTAGACGTTGTTGCTACAAAGATTTTGAAACAGGAGAATTATATCCGCAGTTGGATTATGCCGATTTATATTTTGTTGAGTTGCGTAAATTCGACAACGAATATACAAACATTAAAACTTCTTTGGATCGCTGGATAACATTCTTAAATCGAGCAGCGGAAATAGATAAAGATAATATTCCCAGCGAAATGTTAGAGCCTGAAATCATACAGGCCATAAACACAATAGAAACGATGAGTTTAAGTACCAAGGAACGTGAGTACTACGAAGCAACAAAAAAAGTAATGCGCGATAGAGAATCTGTGCTAGAAACAGACCTTGAAAATGCAAAAATTGCAGGGCTAAAACAAGGTATAGAAAAAGGGATGGAAAAAGGGATAGAAAAAGGGATGGAAAAAGCTATCGAAAAAGTAGCAAAACAGATGAAAATGAAAAATAAACCATTCGATGAAATAATTGAATTTACAGGATTGACAAAAGAACAAATAGAAAAACTTTAAAAAAAGGAAACATTGAAATTAAATCGTTGTGATGAATTTCAAAATAACATGCAAATGCAAAATAAGAAATTAAGAATTCCTTATGGGGAGGCCAATTATGATATTCTTCGCATCGAAGGCTCTTTGTATGTGGACAAAACAAAATTTATTGAAGTTTTAGAAGACTTTCCTAAATACCAGTTTCTAATTCGTCCTCGAAGATTTGGCAAAAGCTTGTTTATTTCTATGCTGGAAAGTTACTATGATATAAACAAGGAATCCAAATTCGAAGTCCTATTTGGCGATTTGTATATAGGAAACAAGCCCACACCCTCAAAGAATTCATACTTAACGCTCATGTTTAGCTTTGCAGGAATCGTGACAAATTTGGGCAAAGATGCATTGATCGAATGTTTTACGGATGAAGTATTGTCGAAAATAAATTACTGCCTGAGCGCATATTCTCATATATTAAAATTAGAAACCCTACCTGAGAAAAGTCAAACCGCCATTGGAGCAATACGATTTTTTGTGAGTCTTGCAAAAAAAGAAAAAATGCCTATTTTTATCTTTATAGACGAATACGACAACTTTGCCAATGACCTGATAAGCATGAACAATGATGACCTCTATAAAGAACTCATGCAGGGTGAAGGCTTTGTAAGAACTTTTTATAAAACACTCAAAGAAAGCTGTCAGCAGTCCGACATTCGTTTGTTCATGACTGGCGTAAGTCCCATTATGCTTGACGATTTGGCAAGCGGTTTCAATGTCACAACCAATCTGACCATAGAGCCTTCCCTCAATGAAATCATGGGTTTCAATGAAGAAGAGGTAAATCATATTTTTGAAATGTTTTCTATTGAAGGTGAAGTAAAGAGGAAAATATTCAGCGATTTGAAATACTTTTATAACGGATACCTCTTTTCGAGTGAAGCAACGACAAGGCTTTATAATTCTGATATGATTATGTATTTTTTTGAAAAATATGTAAGATCTCAAAAGTATCCAAACCCCATCTTAGATGAAAATGTAAGAACCGACTATCGCAAAATTCAAAAATTGGCATTATTGTTTCAAGACTCTGAATCTGTTAACAATATAATTGAAAACAATGAAACAGAAATTGAGTTGGTTACAAGGTTTCCTCTGGATATGATGTACAAGGACAAAAATAATTTTACATCATTGCTCTTTTATATGGGCATGCTTACGATAAAAGCAGCCAATAAAAATAAAACTATTTTAACCATCCCCAATTATGTTATAAAAACAATTTATTGGGAATATTTCCAAAACTACTTAAAAAGTGAGGTAAATTTAGATCGAAAGCTAATTGATACTGCTATGACGCAAATGCAGCAATTTGGCAATATTCAACCATTCATAGACTATATTGCTGAGATATTAGGAATTCTTTCTAACAGAGATTTGATGAAATTTAACGAAAAATACATCAAGGTAATTCTATTAACAATATTTTTTACGGATGGTCTGTTTTTAATCTTTAGTGAAAGAGAATTGCCAGGGGGATACATTGATATACTGTTGGTTAAAGATCCCAGATATGCGGAATATATATCTTATGAATGGCTCATCGAATTGAAATATATCCCAGAGAAAAAAGCGAACACTTTAGAGGAAATCCGTAAAACTGGTTTGGAACAATTGGAACGATATGCTCTTGATGCAGAATCACGAGAACGTATTGCCCCAGAAGGTTTTAAAAAGGCATTGCTTACTTTTGTTGGTAAAAATAAAATTGTTTTGAATTAATTCCTAAAATAGCGTAACCTATCATGCACAAATGGGTTTTTATTAAAATTATTTTAACATAAATAAAACTTAAATTAGCGTGTGAAACGATGCCCTGAACCTTAAAATGAAGTAACGCACTACTTAAATTTATAAAGGCTCACCCAAACCATAGTGAATGGGATTGCCTTTTATCTTCTTAATTTGAAGATCATCAATATATAAAATATTTGAATGCCTACAGGATGCGTATCATCGATTACCCCTTTTTGAATTAACTCTGAAAATGAATGAAAATAAGTACGAAAAATAGCACTAAACTCATCATGCACAAATGGGATATGATTAAAATTATAAAATCCCAAAATAAATGCGATCAAAAGTATAAAGAATAATATATGTTTATTCGAAAATCTATTTTTCTTAAGAAGCATTTTAAAACTTTGTGTTATATCTTTCATGGTTCAAATATGTTTTTTCATTCTAAAAGATTTAATAATCGGGCTGATACCAATATAATTAAAATAATTTCATTGAGCTTTATTCGTTTTGCCTAAAATATTTCTCTAATTATTCAAGTTCAATAAATTTGTAAATGTCATCCTTTTTTCCTCTGGTTGGATAAACAATGTTGCGTAATTTCGGGCGGCAATAGCCCGTGACATTAAAATATCTTGGCATATACGTCCTATTTTTGCAGCAAAATAACTTATTTATAGAAAATTTTCGAAAGAATTTTTTTCTTTTTTTTACTTTTACAATACAATACAATACAATACAATTATGAAAAATGTACTTATGTATTTACAAACATGATGCTTAGCACCAAGACTCTTATCCTTCAATTTTTTTTATTCAAATAGCAATAGTTCAGAAATATTTTTTAACTTTGTTCAAAAATTTATTTCTATTCCGATTATTCCCGATTTTTCAGGAAAATAATATAAGGATGAATTCAAGATCATGGTCAGAGTATACAAATCTTTTTTTAGCAAATAACATTTGACCAAAATCTATTATCCCTGATACAAAATTAATTATTTTCAACATTTTATTTAGCATACTACTAAATTGATTAATAATGAGAAGATTCAAACAATTATCCATTTTCATCATATTGACTTTTTTTTTCTATTGCGTTTCTATTGCGCAACAGAAAAAAATTGTTTTTAATAATTTTTCAGTAAAAGAAGGACTTTCAAGCAATATCGTAAACACAATCGTTCAGGACAATGATGGATTCATCTGGATCGCAACCAGTGATGGGTTGTGCCGTTTTGATGGAACAACGATAAAAAACTATAATTCAATTCAAAAAGATTCCACATCACTAATTGCACCTGCAGTTCGGTTTATTCACGTCGACAAGTATGGGGCACTTTGGATCATGACTTCTGCCGGCTTATCGAAGTTTAACAAGGAAACCGATAACTTTAAGAATTTCTACTATAAGCCTGGCAAGCAACCGCTCCCCGAGAAGGATATAGATGGGTATCTTGTTGACAGAAACGGCAACTTATGGATATTGCAAAAAAATAGTGAAAGCAAATACCTTGTGGATGTTCAGAAAGAAAAAGTGACCTTAATTATTAAACCCTTTGAGTTCGCAAAGAAAAAAGCATCCAAAACAGATTGGTTATTTAGGATGGTTGACAACGAAAACAATCTATACATTACTCATAGTTTGAGCAAAGAAATAATAAAAATAAACTATACAACTAAAATTATAAAAACAGAATCGCTTGAATTCAATTTTTTTAAAGACCACACTATTAAATCAAATCCACATTATTTTTTCGTGGATTCAAAAGAAAACTTTTATGTTTCCAATAATGGTTTGTTTTGCAAATATAAAGGTACAAATAATTTTGTTTCTATAGATCTCTTCAATGGAAGAATGCCAAAAGATGAAACTGATTTTATGATTAATACCATGACAGAGGATGCATTTGGGAATATTTGGATAGGTACAAGATTTTACGGTGTTATTATATACAATATTAAAACAAGACAGTTTGACAAATTAGCAGAAAAGACCAATTTCCCAGCAAAAGATGTGACTATTAATAAGGATCATTTTGGCGACATGTGGTTTACTTCCGGTCCCAAAGATATCCTTTCTTACCATAATAAAACAAAGCAATTTTTGCATTTTTTCCATAAACAATACGACATTATGGGGATTCCTCAGTTTGACTATGGACAAGTTTATGCAGATAATAGTCAAACTTATTGGTTGTGTACGAGAAACTATGGTATTAGCTTTTTTAATTTGGAAAAAGCTAAGTTTCGTTTATTCCAACACCAAGAAGATAATCCCAATAGTATCAATTCCAATAATATATGGGGAATGTGCGAAGATTCGCAAGGTCGCTTACTTATGAGTGGGAATGGTCTGAATATCTACGATTTCAAAACAGGTTTATTCGATAAATTTTTGGAAAAAGATAATCCTGAGTATGCCTTTTTTAATGGCATTCCTTCTATTATTGAGATAAAACCAAACGAATATTTAATCGGAACTTATATGGTGGGCTGGTACAGATATGAGAATCATAAAATAATAAAAATTAGAGATTTAAGACCAGATCCCAATAATAAAAATAGTTTGTGCGCCTGGGGTATAATATGCATGTATAAAGACAAAAACAATGAAATATGGATAGGCACACATGGAGGAGTTAGTCACTATCGCATGCCAAATAAAGAAAATCCTGAAGGAGTTTACATTAATTATTACCACGATGATGCCGATAAAACAACTATTCCAAGTAGTGAAGTCTGGGGATTTTTACATGATAGCAAAAATAGAATTTGGATATGCACAAATATTGCATTCGGCTATCTGAGCCCAGATCGTAAAATATTTCATACTGTATCTCCAGTCCTGAATGGTACAGATACCCTCCATCGTTCCGATCCTAAGTTTATAATTGAAGATCAAAAAGAATTAGGTGTTTATTGGATTACAACTGAGAAGAATGGTTTAATTAAATACACGGAAAAAGAAAATCGCTTTGAACAATTTTCAACAAAAGATGGCTTTCCCACGAATTTGTTGTATGGTGTAATTCAGGATAATTCTGGTTTTTTATGGATAAGTTCAAGCAAAGGTTTAATTAAATTTGATCCTAAAACAAAAAAAATAGAAGTATTTACGGAAAGTGATGGTTTGCAAGACAGACAATTTGTTGCTGGCAGTTTTCATAAAGGCGAATATACTGGTAATTTTTATTTCGGTGGAAACAGCGGATTGAATGCATTTAATCCAGATGAAATTAAATTATCTAATTTTGTTCCTAACATTCGTTTCTCTGCTTTGCGAATATTTAATAAAGAGATTCATGTGAATGAACATCTTAATGAGCGAATTGTTCTAACGAAAGAAATAAACTACATTGACGAATTAGTTTTGACACACAAAGAAAATATTTTTTCAATAAGTTTTGCCGCTTTGCATTTTTCCGCACCCAAAAGAATAAAATATTTGTACATGCTTGAGGGTTTTGAAAAAAATTGGAACGAAGTAAGTTATAATCAAAATTTTGCCGGCTATACAAATTTAGATCAGGGCATATATACTTTGCGTGTGAAGTCAACCAATTGCGATGGTGTATGGGTAGAAAATGAGCGATCTTTAAAAATTAAAATCCTCCCCCCTTGGTGGCTTACATGGTGGTTCAAAATAAGTGTAATTTTATCGATTGCAATTTCAATTGTTTCTTATTATAAGTACAAAACTTATGAAATTCGTAAGCAAAACGAAAAATTGGAACAAAAAGTAGCAAAACGAACAGCCGAGGTAATGCAACAAAAGGAAGAAATACAGCAACAGGCAGAAGAACTTGAAGCTACAAACGAAGAACTTATTGCACAATCTGACGCACTAAGAGAAGCCAACGAAGATATTTCGCGCAGCAAGGAAGAAATTGAAAAAGCATTGAAAAGTTCAAAATTGCTGAGTGAATTTGGCCAAAAAATTACATCTGTGCTGGATCTCGAAAAAATTAACGAATCCATATATACTTATGTTGTTTCTCTAATAAAAGTAGATGCCTTTGGAATTGGTATTTATGATGAAGCAAACAATGTTTTGGAATATAATAATTTTATGGAAAACGGAATCGCAATTCCAAAATTCACCAAAAATCTCAGTGTGCCAAACAGCCTTTCTGCATATTGTTTCAACAATAATAAATCTTTGATTATAAATAACTTAGCTAATGAGTATAAAAATTACATCAACGAAATGCCGAATATTTCAACAAAAGAAACACCAAAATCGCTGATACACATACCCTTAGTTACATCCAATAAAAAACTCGGAATTTTTGCTGTAAATAGCTATGAAACGGATTCTTATTCTCAAAATGACTTCACCAACTTACTTTCCCTTGCATCCTATATTTCAATCGCTCTTGACAATGCCTATACTTACCAAAAAATTCAACAACAAAACAATCAACTTGTAGAACTCGACAAGTTTAAAGAAAGCATGACAGGAATGATTGTGCATGACCTAAAAAATCCCCTCAATGCGATTATGGGACTTTCCTCAATGGAGTCTGAAAACGATATTATGTTGATGATTAACGCAGCCGGATATCAAATGCTAAATCTGGTAATGAACATCTTAGATGTTCAAAAATTTGAAGATACATCCATGAAGCTAAGTTTGCAAAATGAAAACTTAAACGACTTGGTCAATAATGCAATGAAACAGGTATCGCTCTTGGTTAAACAAAAAAACATTTTGCTCACAAACGAATTAGAAAATAATTATGTGGTTTCGGCAGATGGGGAGCTTATTGTCAGAGTGATTGTTAACCTGCTAACAAATGCCATAAAGTTTACTCCTAACAGTGGAAAAATCGCTATTGGAAATGAAGAAAATGATAGTTCACAAAATACAAACGAACAATTTCTTACAATTTGTGTAAAAGATACTGGTCAAGGAATACCACAAGATAAATTGCATCTGGTGTTTGAGAAATTTGGTCAGGTGGTTGCCAAAAAATCTGGGGGTGTGCGATCAACTGGTTTGGGGCTTACATTTTGTAAACTTTCGGTCGAAGCGCACGGTGGAAAAATTTGGGTAGAATCTGAAGTCAATGTAGGCACAACTTTTAAGTTCACGTTACCTTTAGTCGAAAGATCTCAGTCCGAAGTGCATGATATAATTTCAGCACAAACGGATTTAAACCTTTCAGATATTTCTCATAACCTAACAATTTATTTTACTGGAAAACAAGAGTTTACGATTCCTGATAACAAAGCAGAATATTTGCAGTTGATCAAAGATTCCAAGTTTAATATTGTATTTTCTGTTGATGACGAAATTCTTGTACATCAAACCATGTTGGAATTTCTAAAAAAATCCAATGAAGAATTATGGTTAATCTGTTGTAGTTCTAGTAAAATTGCAGAAGAAAGCATCGTATATTTTAAACCTGATGTAATTTTATTGGATTGGAATATGCCAGATTTGAGCGGAATTGAATTACTAAAAGTGATCAAATCCAATAATCAAATTAAGAAAACACCTGTTGCCATTATTACCAGTCGATTTAGTGAACAGGATTTGGAGGAGGCATTTGATTCTGGCGCAACCGAATATTTGAAAAAACCTTTTGATAAAGATGATCTTATTTCAAGAATAAAAACCCTATTAAGGATTAGTAAAATTTTGCTTGCATAAAACTCTTAACATAAAAATTGTACTTATGTATTTACAAACATGATGCTTAACATCAAAACTCTTATCCTTCAACTTTTTGATCGAAATTAGCATTTGTTCAGAAATATTTGCTAACTTTGTTCCAGCTTTATTTATAATCATAAGTTCATGATTTTTTTAGGAAATGATAGGTTGAAAAAAATGCTATCATAGTAAGAGCATTCACAATAATCACTTTTAATAGACAGACCTGCAATGTTAAAATTCAAACAATTATCCATAATTATCGCTTTGACTTTTTGTTTCTTTTTCGGTTCTATAGCCCAACAAAAAAAAATCGTTTTCAACAATTTTACTGTTAAGGATGGACTTTCGAGTAATATTATAACTGGAATTGTTCAGGACAACGATGGATTCATCTGGTTCGCAACCAGCGATGGATTATGCCGATTTGATGGAACAACGATAAAGAATTATAATTCAATACAGACTGATACTACATCATTAATTGCGCCTTCTGTTCGGCTTATTCACCTGGATAAGAATGGGGTACTATGGGTCATGACATCTGCCGGCTTGTCGAAATTTAACAAGGAAACCGATAACTTTAAGAATTTTTACTATAAACCCGATAAACAACCTCTCCCTGAATTGGATATAGAGGGGCATCTTGTTGACAGAAACGGCAATTTATGGTTATCACAAAGAAATAGCGAAAATAAATACCTTGTGGATGTTCAGAAAGAAAAAGTAATCTTAATAATCAAACCCTTTGAGTTCGCAAAGAAAAAAGTCTCCAAAACAGATTGGATATTTAGAACGGTTGATCATGAAAACAACCTATGGATTTCAAATACCTTTAGCAAAGAAATATTAAAAATAAAATATACAACGAAAATTATAAAAGCGGAATCATTCGAATTTAATTTTTGTAAAGACACTAAGATCAAACCAAATCCTCATTATTTTTTCGAAGATTCAAAAGAAAACTTTTATGTGGTCAATAATGGTTTGTTTTGTAAATATAATGGCACCGATAATTTTGTTCCTATAGATATCTTCAAAGGTAGAACACCTAAAGATGAAAATGATTATATGATAAATAACATTGCAGAAGATCCAAAGGGTATTATTTGGATAGGAACAAAATTTCATGGTGTTTTTACATTTAATGCTATAACCAGACAATTAATCAATTTAACAGAAAAAATATCATTTCCGTCGAAAGATATAACCGTTCGAAAGGATAATTTTGGCAACCTGTGGTTAACTTCCGGATCCAGAGATTTATTTTCTTACGATGTTGAAACAAAGCAGTTTTTACACTTTTTTCATAAACAATCCGACATAAATGGTATTCCGCAGTTTGATTTTGGGCAGGTTTTTGCCGATAATAGTCAAACCTATTGGTTAAATACAAGAAACAATGGTTTTAGTTTCTTTAATTTAGAAAAAGCAAAGTTTCGTTTGTTTCAGCATCAAGAAGATAACCCCAATAGTCTAAATTCGAATAGTGTTTGGGGAATGTGTGAAGATTCTCAGGGTCGCTTACTCTCGAGTGGCTATGGTTTAAATATTTATGATCCCAAAACAGGTTTGTTCGATAAATTTGTTGAAAAGAATAATCCTGAATATAACCTTTTTAACGGTATAAATGCTATTCTTGAAATAAAACCCAATGAATACTTAATCGGGAGCTATATGGTAGGCTGGTACAAATATGAGAATCATAAAATAATAAAAATTAGAGATTTAAGACCAGATCCCAATAATAAAAACAGTTTGTGCGCATGGGGTGTATTGTGTATGTACAAGGGCAAAAACAATGATATATGGATCGGTAGCAATGGTGGCGTGAGTCACTATCGTTTGCCAGATAAAGAAAATCCTGATGGCGTTTACACAAATTATTACCATAATGATAATGATAAGACAACCATACCAAGTAGCGAAGTGTGGGGATTTTTGCATGATAGCAAAAATAGAATTTGGATATGCACCAATATTGCATTTGGCTATCTGAGCCAGGATCGTAAAATATTTCATACGGTTTCTCCAGTTCTCAATGGTAAGGATACTCTTTTTCGTTCCGATCCTAAGTGCATTATTGAAGACAAAAAAGAATTAGGTGTTTATTGGATTACAACAGAAAAAAATGGTTTAATAAAATATATAGAAAACGAAAATCGCTTTGAACAATTTTCAAAAACAGATGGATTTCCATCCAATTTGTTGTATGGTGTAATTCAGGATAATTCTGGCTTTTTGTGGATAAGCTCAAGCAAAGGTTTGATAAAATTTGATCCTAAAACAAAAAAAGCAGAAATATTTACGGAAAGCGATGGTTTGCAAGACAGACAATTTGTTGCCGGTAGTTTTCATAAAGGCGAATATACGGGCAATTTTTATTTCGGTGGAAATAACGGTTTGAATGCTTTTAATCCGGATGAAATTAAATTGTCAGATTTTGTGCCAAATATACGCTTCACCGCTTTGCGTATATTTAATAAAGAGATTAATGTGAATGAGAAGAGCAATGATCACATTGTTCTGCCAAAGGAAATAAATTATGTTGATGAACTAATTCTCACCCATAAAGAAAATATTTTTTCAATAAGCTTTGCCGCTTTGCATTTTTCCGCACCCAAAAGAATAAAATATTTGTACATGCTTGAGGGTTTCGAAAAAAATTGGAATGAAGTAAATTATAACCAAAACTTTGCGAGCTATACAAATTTAGACCAAGGCAATTACACCTTGCGTGTAAAGTCAACCAATTGCGATGGTGTATGGGTAGAAAATGAAAGAACTTTGAAAATAAAGATTCTCCCACCATGGTGGCTTACATGGTGGTTCAAAATAAGTGCGGCATTGATTGTAGTTCTCGCTATTATTTCTTATTTTAAATACAAAACTTATGAAATGCGTAAGCGAAACGAAGAATTGGAGAGAAAAGTAGCAGAACGAACCACCGAGGTAATGCAACAAAAGGAAGAAATACAGCAACAGGCAGAAGAACTTGAAGCTACAAACGAAGAACTGACTGCACAATCTGATGCCCTGCGGGAAGCCAACGAAGATATTACCCGTAGTAACGAAGAAATTACCCGCAGCAAAGAAGAAATTGAAAAAGCATTAAAAAATTCAAAACTATTGAGTGAATTTGGCCAGAAAATAACTTCTGTGCTGGATCTCGAAAAAATAAACGAATCTATTTACACGTATGTTGTTTCTCTGATAAAAGTCGATGCCTTTGGAATTGGTATTTACGATGAAGCAAACAATTCCTTGGAATATAATAATTTCATGGAAAACGGAATTGCTATTCCCCAATTCACTAAAAATCTTAATGTATCAAACAGCCTTTCTTCATTTTGTTTCAACAACAATAAATCATTAATTATTAATAACTTAATAGTTGAGTATAAAAATTATATCGATGAAATGCCTGATATTACAACAAAAGAAATACCAAAATCATTGATACACATACCTTTAGTTACGTCCAACAAAAAACTGGGAATTTTTGCCGTAAATAGTTATGAAAAAGATGCTTATACTCACAATGACTTCACGAACTTGCTTTCGCTTACATCTTATATTTCAATCGCTTTGGACAATGCTTATACATACCAAAAAATTCAACAACAAAACAATCAACTATTAGAACTCGACAAGTTTAAAGAAAGCATGACAGGAATGATTGTGCACGACCTGAAAAACCCCCTCAATGCGATTATGGGACTTTCTTCTATGGAGTCTGAAAATGAAGTTATGTTGATGATTAATGCAGCAGGTTCTCAAATGCTAAATCTGGTGATGAACATCTTGGATGTGCAGAAATTTGAAGATACATCCATGAAGCTGAGTTTGCAACACGAAAACCTTAATGACATGGTGAATAATGCTATGAAGCAGGTTTCACTTTTGGTAAAACAAAAAAGCATCACAATTACAAACGAATTGAAAAATAATTTTGTTGTTTCTGCCGATGGGGAGCTTATTGTTAGAGTGATTGTAAACTTACTCACAAACGCAATAAAATTCACATCTTCTGGTGGAAAAATATCCATTGGAAATGAAGAATATGAGAATACTCCAAATTTTAATAATCGATTTCTTACAATTTATGTAAAAGATACAGGTCAGGGAATACCTCAAGATAAGCTGCATCTTGTGTTTGAGAAATTTGGTCAGGTGGTTGCAAAAAAATCCGGGGGTGTGCGGTCAACTGGTTTGGGGCTTACATTTTGTAAACTTTCGGTCGAAGCGCACGGTGGAAAAATTTGGGTAGAATCTGAAGTCAATATAGGAACTACGTTTAAGTTCACATTACCATGTATCGAAAGTTCTCAGTCCGAAGTGCATGAAATTATTTCTGCACAAACGGAATTAAGTCTTTCCGATATTTCTCAGAACGTTATTATCCATTTTACAGGTAAACAAGAATTTACCCTTCCCAATAACAAAGCAGAATATTTACAGTTGATCAAAGATTCGGGCTTCAATATCGTATTTTCCGTTGATGATGAAATTCTTGTACACCAAACCATGTTGGAATTTCTAAAAAAATCCAACGAAGAACTATGGTTAATCTGTTGTAATTCAAGTAAAATAGCAGAAGAAAACATCACCTTTTTTAAACCCAACGTTATTTTATTGGATTGGAATATGCCGGATATAAACGGAATTGAATTACTAAAAATGATCAAATCCAATGATCAAATCAAGAAAACACCCGTTGCCATTATTACAAGTCGCTTTAGCGAACAGGATCTGGAAGAAGCATTTGATGCCGGTGCTACAGAATATCTAAAAAAACCTTTTGATAGAGACGACTTTATTTCAAGAATAAAAACACTACTCAGGATTAGTAAGATTTTGCTCGGATAAAACAAAAAATGAAAATGAAAATGAAAATGAAATTAAAAGTGCAAACCTTAAATGCAATCTTTGCTGTAATCTTTTTTACCTTTATGGGATGCAACAAGACCCAAGATGGAAGTTGTAAAAACAATGAAGAAAACGAAAAGAAGTGGACTACTGCAAAAGCTGTAGAATGGCAAAACCAAAATGGTTGGCTTGTTGGTTGCAACTACATACCAGCCACTGCTGTTAATCAATTGGAAATGTGGCAAAAAGAAAGCTTTGACGCTGCAACAATAAACAATGAACTAAAATTAGCTTCCGAAACTGGTTTTAATATTATTCGTGTTTTTTTGCACGACCTTCTTTGGGATGCAGATTCTTTAGGTTTTGTTGAAAGAATAAAAACATTTATAAGCATTGCAGACAAGTATAAAATTAAAACAATGTTGGTTTTTTTTGATGATTGTTGGTACGGAAACGCACAATTAGGTAAGCAACCTAATCCAATAATAGGAATACACAATTCGGGCTGGTTGCAAAGTCCTCGGTATGCAGACGTGATGAACAAAAATGAATGGAAAAGACTCGAAAGGTATGTAAAAGGAATCATGACAAAATTCAAAGACGATCAACGTATTGCACTTTGGGATTTATACAATGAACCGGCAAATAATCATACCCCTTCTCAGGTATTTCCGCTTTTAAAAGAAGTATTTCAATGGGCAAGAAATGTAAACCCAACTCAACCACTAACCGTTTGTGTTTGGAAAGAAGGAGAAAGTTACAATGAACTTATTGCATATTGTATAGCTCAGTCAGATATTATTTCCTACCATAATTATTCTGATTATGAGGGTATGGCAAAACAGATTTCTAACCTCAAATCGTTTGGGAAACCGCTGCTTTGTAGTGAATACCTTGCAAGAGGTTATAAGAGCACTTTTGAAACAATTTTACCACTCATGAAAAAAGAAAATGTAGCTGCCATCAACTGGGGCTTTGTTGACGGTAAAACCCAAACAAAATATTATTGGAATCACCCTTTGAATGATACAATTATTGATCCTTGGCATCACGAAATCTACCGCAAAGATTTGAAGCCTTATAAACAATCGGAAGTTGATTTAATCAAAGAATTGACAGGAAAAAAATGAAAAAGTATTAAACACATAGACACAATAGGAAAAAATAAGGCACATAGTTAATATTCTATATACATATAGGGTTAAATGGGTGTATCCGAATTCTGGTATTTTTTAAAAAAGAAAAACACATAGACACAATAGGAAAAAATAAGGCACATAGTTAATATTCTATTTGCATATTGGGTTAAATGGGTGCATCCGAATTCTGGTATTTTTTAAAAAAGAAAAACACATAGACACAATAGGAAAAAATAAGGCACATAGTTCATATTCTATTTGCATATTGGGTTAAATGGGTGTATCCGAATTCTGGTATTTTTTAAAAAAGAAAAACACATAGACACAATAGGAAATAATAAGGCACATAGTTAATATTCTATTCGCATATTGGGTTAAATGGGTGCATCCGAATTCTGGTATTTTTTAAAAAAGAAAAACACATAGACACAATAGGAAATAATAAGGCACACAGTTAATATTCTATATACATATAGGGTTAAATGGGTGTATCCGAATTCTGGTATTTTTTAAAAAAGAAAAACACATAGGCACAATAGAATAAAATAAGGCACATAGTTCATATTCTATGTGCCTTATGTATTAAAAATATTTTTCAATAAAATATGGTAGATTCAATTTTTCGTGCCAGAATCCCGAATATAGTTTCAAGACAACGGATTTGTGTTTTTGAACCTAAATTATGCGCTTGCAGTAGGAATTTTACGATCCACTTTTTTGATCAAACCTTGCAGAACCTGTCCTGGACCCACTTCTGTAAAAGAAGTAGCGCCTCCCAGTATCATTTGACTCACAATTTGTGTCCATCGAACCGGTGAAGTCAATTGAGCTATAAGATTTTGCTTGATCTCAGTGGGATTTGTATGAGCCAAAGCATCTACATTTTGATAAATAGGGCAAATGGGGGCTACAATATTTGTTTGTGCTATTGCTGCTTCAAGTTCCAATTTTGCAGGTTCCATCAAAGGCGAATGAAAAGCACCGCCTACTTGCAATTTAATTGCTTTTTTAGCTCCCAATGCAGTCAGTTTTTCAATAGCCGCATCGATACCTGCATGAGAACCAGAAATAACAAGTTGACCTGGACTGTTATAATTTGCTGCCACAACAATTTCGCCCGAAATTTCAGCACAGGCTTTTTCTACCACATCGTCGTCTAAGCCTAAAATAGCTGCCATGGTAGATGGGTTTTTTTCACATGCTTTCTGCATAGCCAATGCTCTGGCCGACACCAAGCGCAATCCATCTTCAAAACTCATCGCTGATGCAGCAACCAAAGCGCTAAATTCACCCAAAGAGTGACCAGCAACCATTTCAGGTTTAAAATCAGCAATCGTTTTTGACAAAATTACAGAATGCAAAAAAATTGCAGGCTGGGTAACTTTGGTTTGTCTCAGATCTTCATCTGTTCCTGAAAACATCAGATCAGTAATTCTAAATCCAAGTATTTTGTTTGCTTCTTCGAAATATTCTTTTGCTATGGCAGAATTATCATATAAATCTTTCCCCATACCAACAAATTGAGCTCCTTGGCCCGGAAATACATAAGCTTTCATTCAATTAGAATTAAGTGATACAACTTCTGATTTCAAGTGATTGAAACCTATCAATTACAGGTAATACATTCATTTGAAGTCAATACATTTTTGTCTTTCAAAAATTTACATTTGAATTCTCGAAAGCCGGGCAAAAATAAAAATTAACTTTAAGCTGCAAAAACTAATATAATTTTACGCCAATTAAATGAATAAACTCTTCTCTGGTAGCAGTTTGTAAAAATGCTCCGGTAAAAGCAGAGGTTGTGGTTACTGAATTCTGTTTTTGTACGCCCCGCATGAGCATACACATGTGTTGAGCTTCGATGACAACAGCCACTCCCATTGGTTTGAGTGTGCTTTGAATGCAATCTCTGATTTGGGTTGTTAGTCTTTCTTGGACTTGCAGGCGGCGCGAAAAAGCATCCACCACCCGAGCCAGCTTGCTCAATCCTGTAATATAACCATTGGGAATATAAGCAATATGAGCCTTGCCAAAAAATGGAATCATGTGATGTTCACATAGCGAATACAATTCAATGTTTTTGACAAGAACCATTTGTTTGTAATCCTCTTTAAACATGGCTGACTTTAGAATATTTTCCGGCTTTAATCCGTAACCATGCGTCAGGAATTGCATTGCCTTCGCTACCCGCATAGGTGTTGCCCTTAGCCCCTCCCTACCCGTATCTTCACCTATCAAATCAAGAATTCCTTTGTAGTGATGAGCAAGATCATGGGTGGTCTGTTGATTGTATTTGTCAATACGTTCATATCCGTTTTCTTCATTTGATTCGGGACCAGCACTGCTCAATAAATCGATTGTTATATCCTTTTCTGTACTCAATTTATTTTAATTTAGATTATTTATTAATGGGCTAAATAAAATCCTGAAAATAATTCATTAGTTCTCGAAAAACTGATTTTAATTTTTGTATTTTCCAATTTTGTTTTCATATTCCCTTAAAAATTTCATTCTTTTCAATCCACATTTCAAGTAGAAATAAAATTGCATCCATTTGAACGCTTCATATTAATCTTGATGTTTTGGTGAGCAAAGAACTATTTTTAGAAACAAACAAACCAAAATGAATTTTTGTGTTTAGTTCTAAGTTAAATTATTTTTAAACATCCATATTTGCAAGAATTTTTTGCAAAATTATTAATAATCCCTTATCCCATGAAAATATTATTTGTTGCAGCTACAAAAAATGAAATAGCTGAACTTCAAAAGTATATTGTAGCCGAAAAATTGGAGAATAGAGCCGAAATTCTTATCACCGGCATGGGTATTCTGCAAGCATGCTTTTTTCTTCATCAAAAATTAATTCAAAATTCATATAACTTGGTCGTTAATGCCGGGATTGCCGGATCTTACCTGCCAGAAATTGAAATAGGTTCTCTCATTCAAGTATATTCAGAATCACTAGGAGATGTGGCTTATGAAAGTCCTGGAGGTCACAAATCATTTTTCGGTTCAAAGTTTATGGATGAAAATACTTTTCCTTTTGAGAATGGGAAAATCAATTGCCCATATTATTTGCTGGATGTCAAGCTGAGGAAAGCAATTGGAATTTCAGTCAATTTAGTTGCCGGAACACCTTCAACAATTTCCTTTCGAAAAACATTTTTTAACGCAGAAGTAGAAAGCATGGAAGGTATCGCTATATTTTTTGTTTGTAAATTACTGCAAATCCCTTTTATTGAGATACGTACAATTTCAAACATGATCGAAGAGAGAAGTAAACAGACATGGAATATTCCATTGGCATGTAAAAACCTGAATAACTTTCTTATCGATTTACTAATCAATCTGAACCAGAAAAAATGGACGTTTGAGCAAAAAAAGTGAATTGTATCTGAATGAAAAAAATAAAAAACTTCATTAAATTTGCAAAAAAACTGCAAAACAAATGAAATGGAAAGCACTTGTTGTTGGAGCTGGAATCGGCGGTCTAACTGCCGCAATGCGCCTTGTGAAAAGTGGCTATGAAGTAGAAATTGTTGAGAAATTCCATCAGGCGGGCGGCAGGGTAAATTTGCTTCAAGAAGATGGATTTACTTTTGATTCGGGTGCTACCATGATGGGTATGTCTTATGAACTAAAAGAATTTGAAAGAGATTGTCAGATTCAATTGCCATTTAAAATGGTGGAGTTGAACCCCCTTTTTGATGTCATCTTTGAAGGCAGCCCAAAGCCTTATCGAATATCAAAAAATCTAACCCGTTTGGGGAAAGAATTTGATGATTTGGAAAAGAATTTTCCTGATAAAGCAAAAAAATTCCTGCACGCTTCCGGAAGACTTTTTCATGATTCGTTTCCTTTGCTATTTAAAAAAAACATATCCAACTTTTTCGAACATTTTATTTCTATTGCGCAATTGCCCTACAAACATTTTCCCAGATTCTTCAGACCCTATTGGCAGGAACTCGGTAAATATTTTCAATCCGATAAAGTAAAACAAATACTTTCACTACCCGCCTTATTCAATGGTTCAACGCCTTTCGAAATCTCATCCTTTTTCTCTTTCCTTTCCTATAACCAAATGAAATTTGATGGAAATTATAGCATAGAAGGGGGTGTATATCAACTGGTTCAGTCACTTATTGACGAATTGGTCAAAAACAATGTTAAAATTCACTATAATACTGAAATTATTGATTTTGTATCCGAAAACAACAAAATAAAACATCTGATCGACAAGAATTCAAGGAAATGGCATGCTGATTTATTTTTGATAAACGCCGATGCTTGTGTTTTTAGAAATAAAGTTTTAAAACATCCGGCTTATGATGCTACCGCTTTGGATAAAATGAACTGGTCGATGGCGCCTTTTTCAATTTACTTGGGACTATCCTGCAAACTGCCTCAATTGAGTCAAAATACCTGTGTTATAAATCCAAGTTTTAAGGAATATGCTGGAAAAAATTTAAAACACTTGCTTGCCTTAGACAAACCCTATTATTATGTCAATATTCCATCGAAAGCAAACCCGCACTTAGCCCCTCTGGGCTGTGAAGCAGTAATGATTCAATGTCTTGTACCCAATCTAAAATATAAAAAAAGCTGGGTTGACAAAAAAAGTGTTGCAGAAAATATTATTCAAGATCTTTCCTACAAAATTAGTTTGGATCTGGAGAGTTTTGTCCTCTATGAAAAAATACAAACACCCGAAGACTGGGAACAAAATTTTGGTCTTTGGAGGGGTAGCGGATTTGGACCAAGTCTGAAATTAAATCAAATCGGTGGTTTTCGAACAAAAAATTATGATGAGAAATTCCAAAATTTATTCTATTGCGGAGCCTCCACCATTCCCGGAAACGGTATTCCGATGGTGATCATCAGCTCAAAATTAGCCTGCGAAAGAATTTGGAAAAAGTTTGGTGCTTATTCCTGATTCATATTCAATCTTCTGGAAATATGAACATAGAATAACAAATAGTGAATGTTCTATGTGCAAATATGCATCTTTTTCTATATGGCTAAGTGTTTAAAACGTTTGTATGCGAATTGTTATAAAATGGAAAATCGCACGGAGTCTGCGAATTTCTTAAAGTAGAACGACAAAGGCATATTCCGCCCTTATCCTTCCATCTTCTTCTTCTGAAAAATTCTAACAATATTTTTCCAACTAATAGCGTGTTTCTCTGCTCCTTCTGTACCCAAAAGGAATGCGATTGGCATCAATCGAGGTGTGTTTTCGCATATAATTCGGAATACAGCCACCAATGGGACTGTAAGCAGCATCCCTGCTAAGCCCCAAACCATTGCTCCTCCAATAAGACTGACAATGATAATAAATGGATTAAGCTTCACATTATCGCCTACGATATTGGGTGTAAGAATATTATGCTCACTAAATTGGACAATGAGATAAATAATGAATATAGTGAGAAAAACATTGGGCGAATCCTGAGTTACGAGGCAATAAAGAAATGTAAAACTATATCCCAAGGCAGTGCCAAAATACGGAATGAAATTGCAGGCAGCGGCAATAAGCCCCAGCATGAGCCAAAATTTAATACCAACAAAATAGAGGCAAGTTGTATTGATAACAGCCAAAATTAAAAACACAACAAACAAACCACCCGCATACTTGCGTGTAACTTGACTAATTTGTGTTAACACCGAATTGACCTTTTCTTTTTTACCCTCACCACTCATTCGAAAGAAAAATTCCTGTAATTTATCCCTGTAAAACAACATGAGGAAAATATAAACAGGCACAAGAATAGCCCGCCCCAAGACTCCCGAAAAAGAAGATACCAATTTACCAGCCCAATTGCTGCTTTCTTCGAGGAAATTAGCTACAGAACTCTTCATCCAATGTTTTTGACTCTCTTCTGTAATTCCAACATTTTGCTGAATAAATTCAAAAATACCATCAATATTTTTCATCGCCTGGCCTTTTATAGCAGGAAAATCGGAAAGTAGTTCTCTTGTTTGATAGTAAATAACAGAAACAATTGCAACGATAAATAATATAAAAAGAAGTAAAGTCAAAATGGTGGCCGGTATCCGCGGAATCCTGAGTTTGGTTTCGAGAAACAAAGCTACAGGGTATAGTAAATACGCAAACATCGCTGCGATCATAAACGGTGCAATAAAATGCTTGGCTTGAATTAAAATATGAAAAATCAAAACGACCAACAACAAATAAAATGTCATTCGTATGCTTTTGGGAAGGTTTACTTCAGTTCTATTGTTCATTGTTTTATAAAATTTATTTGTAAAATTCAATAATGCAAAAAGGGATAGACAAACTTAAAGAACCTTGTTTTCTTGAAATTTCATTCAGCTTTTCGCTTACTTGAAAAAACAGCGATTCTCTATCTTCTTTTTTAAGAATATTCAACCAGGATGGCAAGAAAGCCAATCTTATAAAATAATGGTTCAACATGGATGTACCATCTGTAAATTTTAAGGTAAAAGTATCGTATTGAATTCGAATATCTCTGAATCCTGCTTTATGAATCAGCTCACTATGATAACTAACTGGTTTCCTTTTGTGATAGATGTGATCATGCATATCTTGAATTTCTTGCACACAATTGTTTAGTTTGAGGATTTCTTCAAAGGTGGTGTAAAATTCATGCATACTTTCTTTCAGATTCATGGTCAAAATAATCTGAGCATCTTGGGCTGTGGTTCTATAAATTTGCTTAAGTGCTTCTTCTTCATTTTCTACATTATTGATTCCATTGTTTGAGACTACCAAATTAAAAAATTCATCCTCAAAAGGTAGTTTTTCTGCAAGTCCTTTCTCTAAAACCACATTTTCAATACCCAGAAAATTCATTTTTTTTAATATTCTTGGAAAAAGTGCCTCCCATGGATCAATTCCATAGACCTTTGAAGTACTTCCAAGCCTCATGGCTAGTTCTAAGAGGGGAAAACCGGTTCCACAGCCAATATCCAAAGCGTTTATGGATGACTTATACTTGACCAAATCTAATAGTCTAATACCAAAAGGCGCAGACCATAAAGGCAACTCATCAAAAGTTTCGATTAAATCTGGATTATTAAAATCAAAATGGTAATTTAGGTCTTTCATTTGTTTATATTTTGAATATGAGCAAATTTTCAATATCTTGCATAATCATAAAACATGTGATTTCTCTGAATTTTTCAAATTAACAATGCTCCCAAATGGGGTTAAAGATATTCATTCTATTTGAAAGAATCATGTGTGAAGGGTTAAAAATTTGAAAATATAAAAGGAAAGAATAAACTTTCTTTTTTCGAGAATATTAATTTCAAGTTGTCTTAATAAAATTAGGGTTGAAAGCCAATATTTCCTCCCAAATATAAATAAAATCCTATGGAAAGAAGAACATTCATTAGAGTATTGTCAGGTAGTGCAATAGCGACCGTCCTGCCTCTAAACAAAATATACAGCAATCCGATTTCGCTTAAAGATAAGTGGGGAGATTTGCTTCCACTCAGAGCATTCGGAAAAACCCAAATTCAGGTAACCATGTTGGGCTTAGGTGGATTTCATATAGGCCGAATGGAGGATAAACTTGCTCAGCAAACAATCGAAGCCGCCATTTCTGGAGGTATCCGTTTTATCGATACAGCCGAATCTTATCAGGATGGAGTAAGCGAAGAGAAATTAGGTCGCTTGTTGGTTCCTAAATACAGAAATGAGGTTTTTGTAATGACAAAGACCCGCGCCGAGGATAGAAAAACAGCGCAATCACAATTGGAAGGGTCATTGAAAAGACTTCAATGTGATTATTTGGATTTGTGGCAAATGCATGATATAAAAAATGTTGCAGATGCAAAAAAAAGAATAGAACAAGGTGTTTTGGATGTGATGCTGGAGGCTAAACAAAAAGGAAAAATTAAACATCTGGGATTTACGGGTCATACCAATCCTGAAGGTCTAAACTACCTTGCGCAATATTCCGATGAACTTGAAGCATGCATGTTGCCCGTAAATGTATTAGATCCAAGTTACAATAGCTTTATTAAAAATTCGCTTCCTGTTTTATTGGAAAAAAACATTGGAATCATTGCAATGAAAACCATGGCAGGTGGTTCATTTTTTGGGGGCGGCTTTGATGGATGGAAAAAAGAAAAGAACATTGTCATGAATGATGTTAGTATGAAAGAAGCCATGCACTTTGTTTGGTCATTGCCCGTTGGTGTATTGGTTACTGGCCCCAAAACAGTTGAAATGCTACAGGAAAAAATTGATTTGGTCAAATCTTATGTAAAAATGACAGAACCAGAGCAAGAAACTCTGATTAAAAAAGTGGCTCATTGGGCTGGAACCGAAATCGAATATTACAAGGAATAAAATCATTCTTATAAGCTTAAAATCACAAACTGTCTTGTTTTCCCCTTCGAGGTCTTCAACTACTCGAAGGGGAACGCAAACAACAAAGGCTTTTTAACGAAATGGAAAAAAGGCAATTTTCCAAGAATGGTTCAAAACCAGCGAATTTTCTTGAACAGCAATACCACTGCCAAAACCGTAAAAATAGAAGAAATGACTATAATGGCAAATGCCATCGGGTTTTCCTGAAAAATATTCGGCACATTCATACCAAAAAAACCTGAATAAACAGAAGGAATCATCACGCATATCGTTATGGTTGTTAATCGCTTCATCACCACATTGATATTGTTTGAGATAACAGATGCAAATGCATCCATCATGCCAGTGAGAATTTCGCTATGAATTTTCGACATTTCTAATGCCTGCTTATTTTCGATCAATAAGTCTTCGAGTAGATCTTCGTCGATTTCAGATGAATTTACGTATTTTGCTTTTTGCAATTTATCGAGCAACAATTCATTCGATCGAAGTGAAGTCATGAAAAAGACCAAACATTTTTGGATTTTCAGCAAAATATTCAATTGGCTATTTTCGACAGACTTTCTTATATCCTTCTCGATTTGATTCATTCTTCGGATTAGAATCTTCATAAATCGATTGTAATATATGGAAGAAGAATGAAATAAATGCAATACAAAGTTCTGTTTATTCTCGATATGGAAATTTTTGATTTTTAATTCAAGAATATCGTTGACAATTTCACTTTCGGAGGTGCAAATTGTTATCATCAGATTGGGTGAGATCAAAACGCCAAGAGGAACCGTATAAAATGAAATATCGGTTTTGGGGACATACACGGGGATACGAATAATAATCATCAACCATCTTCCATCCACCTCACTTCGTGATCTTTCATCAATATCTAATATGTCATCGATAAAATCTTTGGGAACGTGATATTCTTTGATTAGTTTGTCGTATTCATCATCTGTCGGGTTGGTAACATTGATCCAACAGTGCCTTTCGTACCCCTGGAGTTCTTTGAGCTCTCCGTTTTGTTTATAAATCCTCAACATACCATTCTGTTTTAAGGGGTTAATACAAAAATAATTATAAATGCTTTAATGTCTTTGTTTTACAGCTTAACCTTTTTATAATTTCTCAACTTAAAAAGTAAGTTTTGTAAAAAACTTCCAATCTTCTTGCATAGAATTTTGTTTCAATAACATATAATCCACAGAAAAACAAGCTCTTTAAAACCAAAATATCGCAAATTGATTTTCCACAAGCTTATTATCATTTGCATTCACTTATCATAAATATTTCTCGAATTATGATATAACAAATTTCATCGAAAAATTTGATAATTTTTTGCATGAACAAGGACAAAGCCAAGATAAATTCCGTAGTTTTATAATTATAAATGAAAAGCAGATACTTCAAAAAAGAAGAACAGTGGCAAATTTGTACCAATAGCAAACCGTTCTTGCATTTTTCCATGCATAGAAACAAGAATGTAAAACTATTGAAAATTTGACCATGAGCATTTCCCATCGTTATCCAACGAGGGGAAACTTATTTTTAAGGAAGGAATAAGCAGACCCCAAAGAAGGATTAAATAATTAATTTACAACTATACGTGTGATCTTCGTCCATATAAATTATTACTTTGATTATCGCTGCAAAAGTAGCTTGTTTATATATTTCTAACAAGTATTAATTGAAAAATAATTGTTAAATATAGAATTTTTATCATATTTGTTTTATACATAGGATTTTCTATTTTACTAATGGAGAAATATCATGAGAGTATCCCTTTCTTCAGCAATTTTCATGCTTATCATTGTGTTTACTTGTAATGCTCAACAAGATATGGATTCAATAAAAAGAATGAATGTCTATCTGATACATGGTCAAGGTTCAGATTCCCGATTATTTAAAAATTTATCATTTGATGAAAGATTCCTGATCAAAAATATATCCCTCCCCATCCCTGAAAAACAATATAGCATGAAACAATATGCAGCAGAGGTTCTTAAGAGCATTAACACAGATGAACCTTGTGCATTGATAGGCGTTTCGCTTGGTGGAATGGTTTGCACTGAATTGGCAGATCTGCATGATTTCAAAAAGATCATTATTGTTTCAAGCGCTAAATGCCGGTCTGAATTGCCCCTACTCTATCGATTTCAAAAATATTTACCCTTAAAATCCCTTGTTCCGGGATTTCTCTTTAAGGTTTTTTCCAGAGTCCTTCAGCCCATTATAGAACCCGACCGAAGAAAAGAAAAAGAAACATGCAGAGCCATGCTGAAAGATAAAAAAGGTATATTCTTAAAAAGAACATCAAATCTGATTGTAAAGTGGGATCGTAAAAATTTTTCATCAAAAATAATTCACATCCATGGAACGAATGATCACACCTTACCCGGCAGAATAATCAATGCAAATTACTGGATTACAAATGGTTCACACATGATGATATTGACACAAAGTGAAGGAATAAATTCGATTATTACTGGCATATTATCTGATTTTTAATTGTTTACATCCATGATTAAATATAACCTATCCCTAAATGATTCATTATAAAAGCTTAACACTTAATTCAAAAGCAGAATAATCATGGTAGAATATTTAATTCAGATAAATTTTAATTAAAAATAAGTATTACTTCATTTTTTTTTTTTACCTTGCGTCAAATTTCAAGTCCAAAGTTTATTATAAACTAAATAGGATTAATCGATTTCAAGTAACTTGAAATCAGAATAATTTGAAAATCAAATTAAGCAAATATGAAACATTTTTATGCATTGTTATTCTCTTTTTTTGTACTAGGTACATGCCTTGCAGAAAGCCAACAAAAGGATTCTCTTACAGTTGAAGAAAAAATGATTCAGGCAGAGATATTTATCGACAAGGGCAACTATGAGGATGCAATTAAGATATATGAGGATCTTGTTACCATTGATCCTGAAAGCCCAACAATAAATTTCTATTTGGGCTTTTGCTATCTCAACACAACAATGGATAAGGATAAAGCAACCAAGTATTTAAAGAAATCTGTTGCTTCAATTCCAGACTCCCCCGAAAGAAGCAATTTAAAGGATAAGCTTCGAATAAAACCGGAAGTTTTAAAGTCAGTGCCGTTGGAAGCCCAATATTATTTGGCAAGAGCTTATCATGTAAATTACAAATTTCAGGAAGCCCTTGATGTTTTTGAGGATTTAATGCCGAAAATTCCTACCAAAAGCGACGAATTTGTAAAATCGGTTCAAAAAGAAATTGAAGAATGCAAGAATGGTATTTACTATACCAAGCACAGAGTCGAAATGGAAGTATATCCGATGGACACATTGAATTCAGAATTTACAGATCACAGTCCTGTTGTTTCGGCCGATGAAAAAACCATTATTTTTACTTCCCGCAGACCTAGCGGCGATTCAGACAAAAAATTATATGATGGACAATATAATGAAGAGGTCTATATTTCAAGAAAGATTAGCGGCGTTTGGCAAAAACCAGAATTACTTAAAGGGAATGTTAATATTGAAGGAGAGAATATTGCTACCATTTCACTTTCTACAGATGGAAAGCAACTTTACCTTTATAAAGATGATAAAGGTTTAGGTAATATATATATCACAAAAACAGATGATGGCAAAAACTGGTCGAATCCAACAAAAGTTGAAGGAATCAATTCCAAATGGAAGGAATCCCATGCATCTCTTGCTGCGGATGGACAAAGCCTCTATTTTACCAGTGATAGAACAAAACAAGGAAAATTTCCTCGCAGAAAAAAAGTAGGAAACGGTGGTTTGGATATTTTTGTTTCGAAACTTTTACCTGATGGATCTTGGGGAGAACCCAAAAATCTTGGAACAGGCATCAATACTATTTATGATGAAGAAGGTGTATTTGTTCACCCTAATGGAGATTTATATTTCAGCTCCAAAGGACACAAAACAATGGGCGGATACGACATTTTTAAATGTAAACCAACCGAAGAAGGCGGATGGGGTGAACCCGAAAATTTAGGTTACCCAATTAATACGACAGACGATGATGTTTTTTATGCAGTAAGTCCAAATGGACTAAGAGCTTACTATGCTTCTGATCAACGACAATTAAGAAGCAAAGGACATGCGGATCTTTTTATTATCGGGTTTGCTGAAGATAATATCTACAATATGGTGGCCTACAATGGTACTGTGAAGTTAGAAACAGGTGCTAAACCAGATAGCATTATTATCACAGTAATTGATCCCGAAACAGATGAAATTGTGGGTATTTACCGCCCAGATAAAGATAAAGGAGCTTATGTAATGCTTTTAACACCTAAAGATAAGTACAATGTAACTTATGAAAGAGAAGGTTTCCAAACTTACTTTGATACATTGGCTGTTTCAAAAGGAAACACATACATAAACACAAGGAAGATGATTCCTTTGAAAAACGTAACGCTGACTTTGAAAAGAGATTCTGCTGAATTTGGCGGAACGGATACTTTCGAGGTTTCCATTTCAAATATCAATTTTGAATACAACAAATATCAGCTCAATAAAACTGAAGGACAAAAAGTTTTTGAAAGCTTGGATTTATTTGCAGAGTATCTCAAGCAAAAACCGGGTGTGAAGATTGAAATACATGGTCATACCTGTGAACTGGGAACAGATCAGTACAATATGGGCTTATCGAAAAGAAGAGCTACCTTCATCCGTACCTATTTGGAAAAGAAAGGTGTGACCAAAGAAACATTTGACATGAAATTCAGCGGCGAACGCGATCCGATTGCAATATCAAGAAATGCAGATGGTTCATTGCGCAAAGAAGGTCTGTCTTATAACAGGCGCGTTGAGTTTGCTATTTTAGAAAAAGGTAATGCTAAAATTCAAATTGTTCAGGTTAATGTTCCTGAAAATCTTAGAATCAATAAAGCAAAGAAAACGAATTAATAATAAACACCCAATAACAAAAAACCGCATAGATTTAATTATGCGGTTTTTTGTTTTAATGAATTGTACTTGAATACAATAAATCCCAATCAAAAATTATTCTTTTTTGTAACCAACCTCGACAAAATAGAATCAAAAAAAGGTTCAACATTCTGAAAAAAAGTTTTATTCTTTGACAAAAAAATACAACAAAAAATATGCGAAAGACTTTAATTTAAAGTAAAAATTTAGTTACCTTTGCAAGAAGGCGGATTCTAATCCTACTGGCTTTCGGAAAATGCAAAATAAATGTCAAACTGTTGAAAATGATCACCCCATTGGGCAGGTATTGTGATAATGATGCAAACATTTAGCTTAAGGATAACTGAGTAAAATCCAATTTTAAATGTGCTAATATCCTAATTAAGATCCTGAATATAACTTATTTATTTTTACGAAAAACGGATTTTATTTTTTGCATATTATTCATTTTTTGCCATTTAAATTTATCTATTACCATTCGATTTTTAAGAAGAGATATGCGCAAACTAAGTTTTAGAAACAGGATAAATTTGGGTTTTAGCTTTGTGTTTTTTACGATGCTGTTGACCATTTTTTATTCAGCATGGCAGTTGAACAAAATAAACAAAAATATAAAGCTCGTTTATGAACACCCATTTCAGGTAAGCAGGGCAATTCGCGAAATTCAAATTGAATTTTACAAATCGGCCAATTCAATCAAAAACTTGATTTTGGTTGAAAATGAAAAACAAACAGATAGTATCATCTCTGAAATAAATTCACTGGACGAATTGATTCAGAAGAATTTTGAAATCATTTATTCACAGTATCTTGGGAAAAAATCAGACATAGACCTCATGTTTGCTCATTTTCAGGAATGGAAAGCCACCAAAAATGACTTTTACCGGCTAAAAAAGGAAAACAAAACCGATAGTCTGGAGCGGATTATAAATTTTAAAAAGATCAACAAGTTTAATGAAATAACGAATCATGCAAAAGTAATATCAGATTTTGCTTCGAATAAAGCCATGACAGAAATGGAGCAAATAAATGAGCGGGATAAGCAAACCAGAACTGTTTTAATCATAGTACTTTTCATTGTTTCCATATTGGTTATTTTGATTTCGCGTATCATTGCGAGGAGCATAAATAAACCCATCCAAAAATTTGTTTCCCAAGCAAAATCGCTTTTTTCTATTCACGCCAATAGCAAAGAAGTCTCTCACCTTACAGAAGATGAAATGTTCGATTGCACCCTTTATGAATTAAAGCAATCGTACCAGGAAATCGATCAGCAAAATGAGGAAATTAAAAGCCAAAATCAACAGCTCAGAGATTTCAACAATTCATTGGAAGATAAAATAGAACTGAGAACTATAGAACTCAAAGAAAGCGAAGAAAGGTACAGAACAATGTTTTCGCAAGCTCCTTTGGGAATTGCTTTAATTCATTCACTAAACGGAAGAATCTTGCAAGTAAATCCCATGTTCGAAGAAATTGTTGGCAGAACCGACAATGAACTTTCCACAACAGACTGGATGACTATAACCCATCCGGAAGATGTTCAGGAGGTTTTGGATAATATGGCAAAATTGAATGCCGGAGAAACAAGTGGCTTTCAAATGGAAATACGATATATTCACAAAAATGGTCATGTTATTTGGATCAATATGGCCTTGGCTTCTTTGTATGTTGAAGATAAATCTAACCCTTGTCATTTATGCATGGTTGAAGACATTACCGAGAGAAAACTCATAGAAGAAAAGATATTGTTAAAAAACCAGGAGTTAGCTGCTACGGAAGAAGAAATCAAAGCAACAAATGAAGAATTGATTTCTACTTCTGATGTCTTGAAAATGACCATAGACGAATTATCCAAAGCAGTTATGAATGCGAAGAATATGAGTGAACGATATTATCAACTATTTAATAATCTGACTGTTGGGTTTGCACTTCATGAAATTATTTGCAATGAATTTGAAAATCCCATCGATTATCTATTCATTGATGTAAATCCTGCGTTTGAACATTTAACTGGATTGAATGCAAAAAATATATTGGGAAAAAAAGTTTTGCAAATACTGCCCGAAACTGAAAAATATTGGATAGAAAAATATGGTAAAGTGGCAATGAGTGGCGAACCCATTGATTTTGAGGAATATTCGAAGGAATTAAATAAATTTTTTCATGTATATGCCTATCAGCCACAATATAAACAATTTGCAGTGATTATTGAAGATGTCACAGAAAGAAAAAGAAATGAGGAAAAAATTAAAGCAATTTCAAAAAATTGGCAAACCACCTTTGATGCAATATCCGACTTTATCATTCTGCTGAATCCAAACCACGATATTATCAATATCAACAAAGCTGGACTTGAAAAATGGAAAATGAACCTGGATGAAGCAGTTGGGAAAAAGTGTTACCACATTGTACACAATACCGATCACCCTATAATAAATTGCCCTTGCTACATAACGGCCAAAAATGGAATTACATCGGCTCAAGAATATGAGCAGGATGATAAGGTCTATGAACTTACCGCATGGCCTGTATTTGATGACAAAAATCAAGTGAAGGCAATCACTCATATCATCAAAGATATCACAGCCAGAAAGCAAGATCAGTTTTATTTAAAGCAAAAAAACATCGAGCTTCAGCAGGCAAAAGAAAAAGCGGAAGAAAGCGACAAATTAAAGTCATCTTTCCTTCAAAACATGTCGCATGAAGTAAGGACTCCTTTAAATGCGATAGCCGGATTCTCTCAATTAATGACCCGCCCCAACCAATCACAGGAAAAGTTAACGAAATTCTCAAATTTAATCCTGAACAGCAGTCAAAAACTCATAGAGATTATCACCGATGTCATTGATATTTCGGAAATTCATGCACACATGGCCAAAATAAAAATAACGGAATTTGATATCCTGTCCTTAATCAGAAATATAATTGAAAGACTTGAAACCAAAGCGAAATCTAAAAATATTGAATTAAAAATAAGCTCGAGTATTTCACAAAAAGAGCTTCTGATAAATTCAGACTCCGATAAACTTGTCAGAATTATAACTCATTTAACCGACAATGCAATAAAATTTACACAAAAAGGTTCGGTTGAAATTCGCTGTGAATTAAAAAATACATACCTGACTATTTCTATCGCCGATACCGGTATTGGAATTTCAGAAGAAATGCAAAGCATGATTTTTGAATCATTCCGTCAGGTAGAAACAGGAATTTGTCGTAATTTTGGCGGAAATGGATTAGGTTTAGCCATTTCAAAAGCTTACACAGAATTATTAAACGGAAAAATTTCGGTTAAATCAAAGATTAACGAAGGAGCAAGCTTTTATGTTACAATACCCATAAGTAATAGTACTTTACAAATAGTTCCTAATTTAGTAACGAGTATGAAAACACCTATTCACACCATTATCATTGCTGAGGATGAGTATTCAAACTATCTATATTTGACAGAATTGTTAGATGAATTTGATCTTGAAATACTCCATGCAGAAAACGGACAACAAGTAATAGATTTATGCCGCACAAACCCTGAGGTTGGATTAATTCTGATGGATATTAAGATGCCTATCATGGACGGATATACAGCAGCAAAGCTTGTAAAAGAATTTCACCCAGAATTGCCCATAATTGCACAAACTGCTTATGCGCTTGAAAGTGAAAAGGAAAGCTTTATCGGAGTTTTTGATGACTACATTACTAAGCCTATCAACGAGGAGGATTTTATGGCTAAATTGAAAGAATATATTCAATAAGTATTTTATCTGAGTGAAGCTTCAATAATCCTTCAAGATACTATTGAAATTATGAAAATAGCACACTAAAGTTTTTGCACTTTTACCTGCATAAATACCAAACGAAACCATATAAATATACATGGAACAACTTTGATAACATAAGGTTGGAATATTTCTTTTCGAATAAATGCAGGAAAAAGATCTGTGGCCGAAAGGGAAACAAAAACAAAAGATAGAATCAGTAAAATCAAATCAATTTTTTTTAAAGATATGTGCATGAAAAATGATATTGCAAGACCCGCCATAGCAATAATGAATGTTGGGGATTCGGCTTTGTGATTAAAAATAACAATCCACAACAAAACAGAAGATAGATATAACAATCTGAATTTATAATATTGATAAAACTTAATTCGTAAAAAAGCAATTGAAAACAAAATAAAACCTGTGATAACGATATATATTTTATCAAAATGTAAGTTAAACCAGCTTTCCATCCACCCCATAACAGAGTAACCCAAGGAACTTGCATGGTCATTGCTTAAGAGAACCCACCAACTTTTATACAGAAAAACTAAACGATCAACCCCAGTTACCACGATGGGGAAAATCAAAAACAAAATTACACTGAGTGCCGTAGCTATAGCAGCTTTCCATTTTTGAGGATAAAACAAAAAGAGACACAATGCCAATATTCCAAATATTTTTATGAATGCTGAAAAAACAATGCACAATGCGGCAGGCCAAATTTTATTTCTTTCCATAAAACCAAAGGCAAGAATTATAAGTGCCGCCATCATAGCATTGGACTGAGAATTCTGCATCGATGTGGTGAGCTCAATAATGCAAATAAGCAATATAAATGATTTATTTCGTTGGCTAATACCCGGAAGAAAATTTATAGAAATCGCTAATAATAATGAATTTACAACATTCCATAGAATTAAACCCAATGACGCTGGCAGAAAAGAAAATATTCCAAAAAAGAGAGCAAAAAATGGACTGTATTTGTACAAGTCCCAATGCTCTAAAGGATAGTGCGTGTATAAATCGTTCAATTGGACTAAATGAAAAAAAGATTGCTTGAAGATTATAAAATTATTGTAATGGGTATAAACAATTCCGCTACTATCTATAGATTTAGATCCTACAAAGTAACTTTGCAAACTAACCACAATAGCAACAAGAACATATAATCCGATGAATAATTTAGAATTAGAAAAAACTTTTTCCGACAACTTCATAATCAATTACTTAAACGAATATAGACGAATTTTATACTTCTTATTATTTGAATAATTTACAACTATTTATCAGGCAACACTTCAATTAGAATATCATCTACAATAGCCCTATTTTGTTTGATTCCGTTTTGCACAGCTATTTCAAAAAATAATTTGGAAGCATTCTTGGGAATTTTATAAATAGCGCTGACTTTTGTCATACAGCCAGGAGGTGACGATAGTCCTAATACATACCAATGCGGACTTGGTATTGAACTAATCAATTCGGAATCCGCACTATTTCCATTTTTCAAACTAAAAAGAAGCCCCGACCAGGATGATGCATCCTCGCTGATAGATAAAAAAGAAACACGAGCCGAAATTCTAATTGTTTTATTGGCTAAGCTTTTTCCTTCGATGATTTGCGCTGCGGCTGGCACAGAATTGCTTTCTGTTAAGGACAAACATAGAACTTTTGTTTTTTCTTTGCCATTAGAATATGTTATAATTGCCTGATCACTAATATTAACTCGGCTTTCGGGTACGAACCAATTTTTGCAACCATTTTCAAAATGTGCATTTTTCAATAGTTTGATAGCTTTTCCTTTAATTTGAATTAGTTCTTCCTCATCTGGACTATTTCTTAGAACTTCCAAATTGTCTATCCACGCATCCACACCGCCCGGGTTGTAAGAAGTAATGAGCACTTCACCTGTTCGGGGACCCGGATAGGGTTTTGTTACAACAAACTCTTTTTCATATAGATGCCACTGATTATCACCCAGAATATCAACCACAAAATCTTCTGTTTTGGATGAATTATCTTCTGCCTTGTACACCCCTTTCACAACGATTTGAATTGCGTTTGTTGCTTTTGCCTGAAAACGAACCAGAAATGTCCCTTTCCCCTGAGTTAGCAATTCCAAGTGTTGATATGTATTTTGCTTTAGATACCAAGATCTCTTTCCACCAAGAGTATAGTTTACTGTATCGCACAAACTTACATTTAATGCCGAACTGAAATTCCCACCATATAATGCGTTTTCAAAGGTGCCCGGCCAATATAAATTGGGAAATAAGAAATCACCATTGTTTACATTTTTTGGGTTATTTTGATTATTTGTGTTTTGGGCATTAGATTGAAACCAAACAATTATAAAAATAAATACAATGATGCGATTCAAACTTTCCATTATTTCCATTTTTAAAATTAAAAACTCATTATTCCCTGAAATATTTATATGCTAGTAAGATAAAAACATCGGCTGTCCAAGAGTATCCCATATCCCTCAACGGTCTTCCGTTTAGACTGCTAAAGTTTTCGGGAAATCCAGATTTTTGGCATAAATTGATATATCGTTTGGCAATTTCTTTTGCAAAATCAGATTCACCGCAAGCATCTAAACCATAAACCAACAAAAAAGTATTGGGCGCCCAAACAGGACCGCGCCAATAACCATCTTCTTTATAATAAATACTCTTCGGATGTTCGCTGGCTGGGCCAAAAGGAGTTACAATACCATTGGGATCTTTAAGATCAAAAATCAATTTTTTAAGAATTTTTTCAGGTAATCGCTTTCCCAAGATGATCGGTATGTAGTTTAAGAAACTTCTGCTATTTTCTGCACACTTTCCTGAAATACTGTGCTTTGCAATAAATTTTTCGCCATTCCATAATTCATTTATAAGCTTTTGAAGTAAATCAACAGATCTTTGCATCCATATTTTAGATTCGGATGCTCTACCCAAGTCATTTGCCATTTCGGACAAAAATTCCATTTGAATCACTAAATAGGCACATAAGTCAGGGCTCTCCAATGGAAATCCTGCTTCAAAAACAGTTCCATTATCTTCCCCAGAATCGTTCGTGATATTGTATTGAGGTATTCCATCGTGATCATCGTCCTGATAATCGAACCAAAAATTGGTAAAGCGACAAATTGGCTCATAAAGATCAGCAAAATCAGAATATTTCACACTATCTGCCGACATTTCCATCAAATATTTTAATGCCAAAGCCTGAATCGGTGGCTTAACCGCACCCCACATCCAATGGTTGTCATTGATCAGATCCGGCAATGAACCTTCGGCACTCTGATTATTGAAAACTAAACGAAATTGGTCGAGTGCAAGTTTTGAATGCATATAAGAAACCGACATCGCTGAAAAACAATTATCCCAGCTCCAAACCGAAGACATTGTGCTTTTGGAACAAAGCATCGCTGGAAGCGATAAAAAACCGCGTGGCATAACGACGGTTGACCATTTCAAATAAGCAGCCTGAATCAATAAATCATTATAAGCTTTACCCACTGGATACAATCCCTTCAAAAAAGATTGGAAATTACGTTCTGACACTTTCGCACAATAATCAAAACTATTTTCGTATTCATGATACCTCCAGGCAGAATTGTATTGCTCAAACGCACATTCAAAAAAACCATCTTTGGCAGGCGAAATCGATATTAAATTCTGGGGTTTGGATTCATCAATTTTTTCACCAGGTATAGTTAAAGGAGATACAACTTTAGATTTGCCTTTAATTTGTGTGAAAATCACATGCGGATATCCACCCATTAAAATTCGCCATTGAGAACTATCTGGTTTTATAAGACTTGAGTTGCTGCTTCCATCATAAACACACTGAGTTAGTCGCAGCCCCACGCCCTGTCCGCGAAAGCGTAAAGTATTGCAATCATCATAAACAATTTCGATCATCCCTTTTTCCGTTTTCAGTGTAATTTTTGAAGTACTTGCTGTATAATCGCACTTAATTACATCACCCTGAAAGGTTGCTTCAACTTTGAAAATACCCTTGAAAGTCCACATCCGACGACCACTAACATCGAGAATAAACAAATCCTTTTTTCCTTGGTATTCTTGTGGTACGATGGATAAATATGATCCATAGTAACTAAACGGAATATAGTTCAGATCAATAGCATAATTTTGCGCAAAAAATCTAAGAGGTGCAAAAGCCATGAGAAGTATAAGTGCGGTAGTTTTAAATAATTTTACCATTTTTTCCTTTTTTAGTTTTTTAGTTATTAAAATTTTAATCCCATCACAAGCACATCATCAATTTGCTCATTGCTTCCTTTCCACTGAAAGAAATCATGATAAAAATAATCTTTTTGTTCATTTATATCCAAATGATGAGCTTTCATCAACAGGTTTTTAAATCTTTCTGATTTATATTTTTCATTAGATTCACCGCCAAATTGTGATACATAACCATCGGAAGAAATATATACAGCATCGCCTTCTTGAAGATCAATGGTTTGCCGAGTGAAGGGTCTTTCTTTTCGATAAATACCTATGGGATTTTTGTCACCCTTAAACACTTTAAGTTGTTTATCATTAATGTAATACAAATTATGATTTGCCAAAGCAAATTCTAAAACTTTGATTGAAGTGTGGTATATACAAAAGCTGATATCCATACCATCCTGTGCTTCGCCTTCCTTTCCCGTTTGCTGAAGTGCCGATTTTATTTTATTCCTCAATATTTCTAAGTATTGATTCGCTGGCAGTACTTCATTTTCTTTTACAATTTCATTTAAAAATGCTATGCCAAGCATACTCATAAATGCTCCGGGAACACCATGCCCAGTGCAGTCTGCCACCAAGAAAAAAACATGTTGCTCGCCATGATGTTTACAAGGTTGCGCCCAATAAAAGTCCCCACTTACAATATCTCTGGGTAAATAAAGTATGAAATACCTTTCAAACCAATCTTGCATCTCTCCAATGTTGGGCAAAACAGCTTTTTGAATTTTGTGCGCATACCGAATACTGTCCTCAATATGTTTTTTACTTTTTGTTATTATTTCATTTTGCAAAAGAATTTCCTGATTTCGATTGATAATTTCTGTATTGTATTTTTGTAACAGTAAATTTGATTTCTTTTTAATTATAAATGCCTTGTAACTAATTATTAATAAAGCTAATACTAATATAATTCCTAAAAATAATGATATTGTAACTATTTTTTGCTTTTTAATAATAGCATCTTGTTTTTCGCTTTCAAGCAATAGCAGTGCTTCCTTTTTATCGAATTCAAAATTTAAACGAAGTTTCGTTATTTCCTCTACTTTTTTGTTTTTAGTTATAGAATCGCTAACTTCTTTCTCTATTTTTAAATATTCCACACAAGATTTATAATCACCCAGTTTTTCATATACCTTGCTTAATTGCACAGAAATCAATTGAATTTCAATGAAATACTTTGATTCCTTGCCATACTGAAATGCTTGTTGGTAGGTTATGAGAGCTTCTTTAAGCTTATTTTGCTTTAGATAACAATCACCTATAGAGGACAGGGTGTTTGCGATTCCTTTTTTATCATTGAATTCACTTTTTATTTTCAAAGATTGATTGAAGAACCATAAAGCAGAATCAACCTGATTGAGATTTAAAAAAAGGTTGCCCAATGAATTGTACGAAATAGAGATGCCTCTCCTGTTTTTTAAGTCCATTTTTAACTTTAGCGACTTTTTTAAATACCAACGAGCGCTATCAAAGAGTTTTTTGTCGGAAAAAATAATTCCAATATTGTGAAAACTGGCCAACTGTGTTTCTAAATCATTAAGCTCTTCACTGATTTTGTTTGCCTTGCGATAGTATTCAAGCGCAAGATTTTGATCCGGAATATCTTTGTAAACACTACCAATATTTACAAAACAGATGGAAATAAGTTTTTTATCCGAAATCTTTTCAGCAATTTTCAAGGATTTAAGGTAATAGTCAAGCGCAACGTTTAATTTTTCTAATTTTTTGTAAACCAATCCAAAATTATTGTAGGTTCTTGATTCCATTTCGAGGAAGTTTTTATTGCTGGGGTCTTTATGCAATAAAACTTTCCAGATTTGAAGAGCGCTATCCAAATTCGATGCAGATTCAAGGAGACGACTGGAATTCATTTCGATACTTGCCTTGTTTTTATAGGCCTCTCCCATTCCTTTAAAGTATTGCGTTTTTTTGGATTCTTCGAGTGCTTGAACTACGTATTTTTCGGCATCTTCCTGCTTTGAATTTCGCAACTCCCAAGCCAATTCATTTTTTACATCTATGCGGGTATTGGGATTTTGAGTTTTTTCAAGCAAAGATTTTAGCGAGTCTATTTTAGATATTTTTTGGGAGAAAACAGCCTGGGATAACAATATAAATATTAAAACTATATTTCTCATTATGAATATATTACTTTTCGATTGAATTAAATCGAAAACAATGGACTTATTTCAATTTTTCTGCAAATAAAAGGAAAAAAAATTGACTTTTCATTCAATCATGTCAATTTATTTGATTCCAAATGAGTGCTTCCCCTTTTCCTCAAGAGCGGTTTCTATGACTTTCTTTGGAAGAATTTTGAAGCACTGCCTTTTTCGAAAACAAATAAAACTCCTCCTGAAAATTTTCCGAATTACGATGGAGCAATACACCCCAAAACAGATACACCAATTGGAGCTGATCATCATCCAATGAGCCGGATTTGGCGGCTATTTCACTGATTATTTGTTGTTTTTCGCGCATTGTCATAACGAGTACAATTAAAAGTTTCCCGATTGCTGAATGGCATCGTATCTTTGGACTTTTGAGACAGCCCCGTGCTGCTTTTTTTATGAAAATCTTTCAAAAAATTTATCCAATTTTTTTTGAATTTTGAAATTAAATAATAATTTTGCCAGTATAAATTAGTTTAAGAGATTTATATATCGTTTTTTACATATTATAATTTCCTCAGCTTGAAAAACAAATATTTAAAGAAGAGACTACTGCTTGCTCTTGCCGTCGTATTATTATTTTTTTATTGCTCCGAAAAGACCCAGGAACTTTATTTGGATGATCTTGATTTGTCCACAATGGTGCAAGGTTGGGGCGAACCTGTCAAGAACAAAAACCTTGATCAGCAGCCCTTAAAAATTGGTTCAAAAACATTCGAAAGAGGCATCGCTACGCATACCAATAGTAATTACTGCATCAATCTGAAAGGTGTTGCCAAAAAGTTTACTGCCTTCATTGGTGTGAGTTCCCAGATCAAATTGTATAATCCTGGTACGGATAACGGTACGGTTGAATTTTTTGTTTACGTAGATGAAAAACCCGTTTACCAGAGTGGCATGATCACATACAAAGATGAACCCAAGGAAATAAACATCGATCTGGAAAAAGCGCAAAGCCTTCGTTTGTTTGTTGACAAATCGAGTGGTGGAACTCATTGGGATCACGCTATCTGGGCAATGGCCAAAATTGAAATGGAAGGAAAAGCCAAAACGACACCGGAACCCATGTTTAAAAAGACTCCGGTACAAGATTATATTTTGTCTCCCGTTATGCCAGATTTTCCGCAAATAAACTCTCCTGCTGTTTATGGGTCAAAAACTGGGAAACCTTTTTTATTTAAAATTCCGGTTACAGGAAAATTACCCATAACATATAACGTAAGTGGCTTACCAACGGGTCTTTTGTGTGATAAAAATACAGGTATCATAAGTGGAATACCAAATCAAAATGGTTTTTTTGAAGTTAGCTTCGATGTTTCCAATAGTGCTGGAAAAGCAAACAAGAAGATGCAGCTTCAAATTGCCGATAAAATTGCATTGACCCCACCTATGGGTTGGAATTCATGGAATATTTTTGGATTAAAAATTACTGAGGCCAAAATCAAAGCGATGGCAGATGCGATGGTTTCGAGCCGTTTAATAGACTATGGATGGTCATACATTTTGATCGATGATGGATGGCAGGGTGAACGACAACCTTCGGGAGAAATAGCCCCAAATGCAAACTTTCCCAACATGAAAGCCCTTGCCGATTATGTTCACGCCAAGGGACTGAAACTTGGAATTTACAGCTCACCGGGTGATCTAACCTGCGGTGGCTTTGAAGGTAGCAAAGGCTTCGAATTACAAGATGCCCAAACTTATGCAAAATGGGGTATCGATTATTTGAAATATGATTGGTGTTCTTGCAAAGATACAAATTTGCAAGCTCCTTATACGCTTATGCGCGATGCATTGAATCAACAAAATCGCAACATTTGTTATAGCTTTTGCCAATATGGTATGGGCGATGTATGGAAATGGGCCGAAAGCGCTGGTGCCAATCTTTGGAGAACTACAGGCGATATCAGCGATGTTTGGGGCGCAATTCTTGATTTGGGATTTGGTCAAAATGGTTTGGAACAATATGCAAAACCAGGTCATTGGAACGATCCGGATATGCTTATTGTAGGGAAATTAGGATGGGGCAATACCGTAAGAAACACCAAGCTCAATGCAAATGAACAATACACACACATTACCTTATGGACTATGCTTGCAGCCCCCATGATTCTTGGGTGTGATCTTACACAATTGGATGATTTTACTTTCAATTTATTGTCAAACAGAGAAGTATTGGAAGTTAATCAAGATGAATTAGGAAAACAAGGCAGCAAATTGGAAGGCAGCAAAGACCATGAAGTTTGGGTCAAGAAACTAAGCAATGGAAAAATTGCATTAGCCATCTTTAACCTTTCATGGGAAGACAAAGAAATAGAGTTTGATTTAAACTTATTGAAAATAGGAGATCAACTTAAAATAAGAGATCTTTGGAAGCAAAAGGATCTTATTTTAAGTGGCGCAAAATTAAAAGTTAAAGTTGTGGCACATGGCTGCACTTTGATGGGGATTGTAAAAGAACTATAGCAATCACGGAGACCGAAAGGCAGCATTTTTTGCAGATCCAATGAAATTCAAAAAGTAGATTATGATTATAATTTTAACCGATTCTTGCATTATTTTATCAGTTTAATCATTGAGCAGCAGACTTGGGCAAATAAATATCATTTCAAACAAACTGTTTTAGGAGTTATTATTTTGACTCAACCTTATAAAATCAATCAATTAACAGGAGAACCAATAAAAGAAAACGTGATGACCATTGACTTTGATCCTCGAAATATAGATGATGAACGGATTAAAATATGGAAACATCAATTGGTATTCTTAAATCCTAATTCAAAATATAAAAAAGACAATACTCCTAAAAAATATCAAGATTGGTTGGACTTATTTTATGCCTCAGTTAATGATAATAAAAAAATGAGAATTTGTATCAAACTTTTTGTATTTATTAATCTGCCAAAGTAGAATTATTATTTCTAAAAATTCTTTTTTTTCATTTTCAGCTAATAAATCATTATTCAATAAATAATTATGGCTTGTGTATAAATCTACTATTTCATCAATAATGAGTTCTAAACATTCCTTCCAATTTGTTTCTTTTGCGTCTTTGAAACTTAAGAATATTACAGGATATTTTCCATATTTTTCTTTAATTTCAGTTTCAGTTTGCCAAATGTCTAAATTTTCAAATAAAAATCAATTTTCATTACTTTCAATATCAAAATAATATTTAAGCATGGATAAATTCAAGGTTTTTCCAAACCTTCTTGGACGTGGAAATAATATGACTTGACTTTGGCTATCAATAACTTCTTTTATTAATAAAGACTTATCTACAAAGTAATTATCGTTCTCTATTATATTTTTAAAATCCGAATTACCCAAGTCTAATTTTTTTCATTTTTATTGTAATTTTAAGTTACAAATTTACTTTATTTTATCCAAAAATCAACTGTGTTTATGGATTAATGCAACTACGGGTTAGTTTGTAGGTTGATTGGACATAAAATATTAATAGCAAATATTTTACCTACACTTAAAAAGAACTGAACGTGAACGAACTTCTTCGATAAAGCTCACATGCTATACTTTAATGCAAGCCTATTCTTTTTCAGGATATGCATTTACCATATCTTCCACAATCCATGAATTAGAATAATCATCAATGATTTTATTTCTAAAGATCAATGCTTCGGTTTTGTTTCTAAAATCGCCCAAACGGATACTGAAAAAGGGTGAATTGTAGTTCAAATAAACGCCAGTATTAGGAAATTGCCTCTGAAGTTGTTGTTTTAGCGTTTGGGCTTTATTTTTTGCTTCACGCTCTGAACTGAAAAATACCTGAATTCGATAACCCGGCATAACCTCAATTTTAGAATTCAGCATGATATGAGTTTGAATTAATTGATTAATTCTCTCATCCTGAATAATACGAACATTACCGCTGGTTTGGTCATCACTGGCAAACAAACCCGATATTTGTGATAAAGATAGTTTTTCTTCCTGCGCAATGGCAAATTGTCCACTAAACAGAATCGCAAGAATCAATAGAATAATTTTGTTGTACATCATTTCAAATGAATTTTAGTCGGCTGCAAAAATATCTGGAATTCATCAATGAACCAAATCAAAATTTAAAAAGAGTTCTTTGTTATTTCAAAAATCATGAAACAGCCCAAACTACTAAATCTGTCAATTATTTTGGACAATTCTGAAAAACCCATGCCGTTATTATATTCTTGAATTTTTCGTTCTTTGGTTTCAAGACAAAAGAACAAAGAAAAATAAGTCTAAAATATTAGATATGTTTCAATTAGGAATAATAAAAAATGAATAATGATGAATAGTCATTCCAAAAAATAGTTAGGCTTGCGAATAGACTTTGATAAACTTTTGATATTTCCTAAAAACTCCAACTACTTATATGTGCTTAACATACAATCGATAAGTTCGATACAATGTACCTTGATTTTTTGAAATATTTGATGAATAAGTACCAGATTTTATAAACGCATGAATCATAGAATGATAATCATTTTCTAAAGCTCTGTCGGTTATCATACGTTCGAGAACAACTCCTATTCCCGCATAATCTCGCAATGGACTTATGGCTACAGTTTTACCCACCAATCGTCTTTCTTCTAAATTATAAAGATCCGGATATCCAAACACAAACCCAACAAGTTTTCCATTTTTATCTTCTGCAAAAATGGAAAATTCAGGAGAAATAATCCTTTCAATGCTTTTATATTTTTGAACGAATGATTCGCAAGAAATCGGGGTAAAAAGAAAATTACCCGCAAAAGCTTGCATACTAAATTCATACAATCTTTTTAGTTCAGAATCCAAATGAAGTTTGTCTATACTTTTGAATATCAAACCATTATCGAGAAAATGATCTATCCTGCGATTTACTTTCTCATCTTTCTTTTCCAAATCAGTAATCAGGTAGGATTGATAGTCACCTAAAACGATAAAACCTTGATTTAAAAAATCTTCGTTGTAGAAAGGCTGTTGTTCCGGTTCTGAGAAAAATGGAGGATTTTCCGTATCTGTTTTAAATCTATAATCATACCAAGTAGATCCATTTATCGGACCTATCACACAAGAAAAACCGTCAAGATACAAGTCTTGCCAAAGCTTTTCAAACAGGCTTTGACTTACTCTGCTATCATTCATACATTCATAGTTTCCGATCAGGGCAGTTTTTTTATTTTGATAATGAATTTTTGGGTTGGTGTAAAGTGCCATTCGCCCCACGATTTTATTATCGGAATAGCACACATAAAAACGTTCCAAATGCTCAAGGTCAAACGATTCGGTTTGTTGCCTTCGAATACTTTGCTCCGAATAAGCATTCTGTACCACAGAATGAATCTCATTCAAATCTATTTCGTTGGGTGCAATCCGAATCGTTTTCATACTGATGATATATTGGTTTTACTGTGCTCTAAAATAAGCTATTACAGCATTCCCGAGTTGAATCATCTCAGCTTTTTTATCGGTTTTTGCTTTTCCATTTTTGTCTAAATATCCTTCCGCTCCTTGCGCAAGCAAATACTGATGCGCTGCATAAACACAACATCCTTCATACGAAATTCTTTTCAGGTATTCGTCGATAGGAATGCTTCCTCTTGTATCGACCATCAAGGGAATGCGTTCCGGTGTATTATGTTCTGTTCCCAAAGTTACTATAAATCCTTGTTTTTCGAAATACTGAACAAATTCGCGTAAGATTTCCAATTGATTTCTTCCTGGTATTAACTCAACGCAATAAACATCCTTTTGAACTAATTCGTTTTTTAATTGCTCCCAATTTTTTTCATAATCGGTAAAATTTCCACTCTTATCATCCAATAACACAGGATAGCAAGGAATTCCACCTGCAGCAATGATGATTTCTTTTATTTGTTCAATATTCAAAAATGCTTTCGGATCTTCTTCAACAAAAGCTCTTCCGCCTGCTTTAAGCAGATTATTCCGGATTTCAATTTCCAAGGCTGCTTCATTCGAAATTTTTACTGCGGTTTCTTTGCCACCATATAATTTTTTCAACGCTTCTTTTCTTTCACTTTCGGAAAGGTAGCATTCAAAAATCCCTATACGAATCGCTTTAGCAACATGTCTTTCACGAACCAAATCTTTTGCATAATTTATTTTAATAAGTTCAAAGCTGATTCTGAATTCCAGATTCTCTTCACGAAGAATTTCATTCACCTTATCTGTCATAAGCTTTACTTGTCGCAAGCTCTCACTCTTCAGATCCGACATGATTTTTTGAAGATGTGCCGGCAAAACAGAAGGATAGCTCAACGCTTTACCACAGAAATAAATGCGTCCGGGGTTATTAGGATCATTAATTCTTATTCCTTTTTCCTGCTCCTCTTTGAGCAAACCAATAAACTCTATTCCAAAAATTGGAAATATTTTATTTTGAACAGATAAATCATAAAATTCTGTATATCCATCTGTTACATAAAAATCATTGATTCCCGCTACGGCAATTTTTTCTTGTTTTGCCTGGCTGAATATTTCTTTGATGTTATTAAATGCGCTAAATGAATAGGGTGTATGGATATGACCGTTCACTTCAGGTATATCATTCAAATTTGCGTTTTTTTGCGCCCTGGTGATTAGTTCCTGAGCATCTGGAAATTTGCTTAAAAGGTTCATTCGAAATTCGTTTTTGATGTAGTAACTCTAAATTAACTCAATATTTTTTGTAGTATAACTCTTTTGTTTGAAGGCAAAAATGACAATATTTTTTCAAAATGAGTAGAACTTTCTTTACAAATTTCAAATCCCATTTTTTGATAGGCTTTCAATGCGCTTTCATTGTTCATTGCTACAATGATTTCGGCAGAATTTACAAAATTGAATTCCTGTTTCAAGTATTGAATTTGCTTTTCAATAATTTGTTGAACAATTCCTTTCCCTCTGAAATTATTGCGGACATAGACAGACTCAATTTGAATCGTATTTTTTGTTCTTGCAAGATGCATTTCCGACAAAGCTTCTTTCAATGCGTTTTCCAGTATAAGCTTTTCGGGGGGCAAATAATAGGATAAAAGATTGGCCTTCAATATGGAGCTATCACCATATATTCCTTCTACCCAAGCAGAACAAGCTCCGGCATATTGCTGATCGATTTCTGCAATCATAAAAGTAGATATAGAAAGTTCTTGGCCATCAATATCTTCTGCAAGCATTTCCTGAAATAGTTTAAGCAACTCCGACTCTTGTATGCCGAAAATTGTAGAATAACTTAATCGATCTGTCCCACTTTTTTCGGCGGCAAAAATTGTTTCGATGATAAAATCGATGTCTTGCAGATTTGCTTTTCTGAATTCTATTGAATTTGTCATAAATATTTTTACATTAAGTTAATTTAAAGTTCAGGATATATTTACATTTCGGGCGAATTTAAAAAATATTTTACTAATTTTTAACAAAAAATTTGTTTTTTAAAAAAATACTTAATACTTTTGACAAGATTTGAAAACGTAGCCTTTATTTTTGAGTTATTGAGTGATAGATTTCATAATTGTCTTAACACCCATTATTTAATACTAACTACCACTCACACCAGAAATGCAAATCCACTAATAAGTAATGTAGGCTTGAGAAGTCTGGCATCACTCAGCATTTAAAGATAAGGGCTATTTTTTCAAAGGGGAAATCTCTTTCTCAATCACTTCCCTCCTACTCCACATTGAATTTCCTATTAATACAAGATCCGGATGTTTACTTTTTGATTTAGCGGGGTTCATTTTTGTTATTTTCCTGAATTTTAATTAACAAAATCATAATATTAATAAGTTTTCAAGTATTTTGAAATTTGCTCACGAATACTTACTTTTACTGAAAATTTTGAAAAAGAATTGAATAAATGAAGAATTCGATTGCTTGTTAACTCTGTTCCATAAGCATGAGTAGCCGATGGAGAAAAATGTAATTTGCTAAGTTCAAGATAATCAAAAATAAAGTTTAATCCAATGAATCAAAAATTGTTGATAACATTAAATAATTTATTTTCAATGAATTGATTGTGTTTTAAGAATCATTTCAATAAATATATTAACAATTGAACACAAGCAAAGGAATAAATATCTTATTTTTGGCATGAATATTTTTATCTTAGCAAACTAAAATAGAAAATGAATTCCAGAACTAATTTTGAGGCAAAAAGTGAACGAGGAAAAGGAATAATCAAATTAGTTTTGGCGAATTAAACTGGAAATTTTACCTGCAATTCTCATGTAATGAAACACGAGAAACACTCTTTATAACAAAAACCATAATTATGTCAAGAGTCATCGCAATTGCAAATCAAAAAGGGGGCGTTGGAAAAACCACAACCTCAATCAATTTGGCCGCAAGTTTGGCTGTATTGGAAAAATCGGTATTGATTATTGATGCCGATCCACAAGCAAACTCGACTTCAGGACTCGGTTTCGACCTAAGATCCATCGAAAAAAGCATTTATCAATGTATCATTGATGGTATGGATCCTAATGAGGTCATTATCAAAACACCGACCAAGGGATTGGATATCATTCCTGCTCATATTGATCTGGTTGGAGCTGAAATTGAAATTCTTAATTTTCCGGAAAGGGAAAAAGTCATGAAAAAAGTCATTGAGAAAATTAAATTCGATTATGATTATATTTTCATAGATTGTTCTCCTTCATTAGGTTTGCTTACTTTGAATGCATTAAGCGGAGCAAATTCGGTTCTTATTCCCGTGCAATGTGAGTACTTTGCCCTCGAAGGTTTAGGAAAACTCCTCAATACTGTCAAAATGATTCAAAATCGGATCAACACAGAATTAGAAATTGAAGGATTCCTGCTAACGATGTATGATTCAAGGTTAAGACTTTCCAATCAGGTTGTGGAAGAAGTTCGCAAACACTTTGACAAAATGGTTTTTGAAACCATTGTCCAAAGAAACACGAAACTTGGTGAAGCACCCAGTTTCGGAGAACCCGTTATCATGCATGATGCAACCTCCACCGGAGCAGTAAATTATTTAAATCTGGCCAAAGAACTTCTCGAAAGGCAAGCCATCAGAGAAGCTGAAAAAGAAAAAGCTGTAAGCTAATTTTTATTTATTGGTTGGGGCAACTTTGACAAAGTTTTCCATTCAGGTTTTTGTCGGTACATAATTTTCCGACAAGACAGAGGGATTTGTATCTTAAGTATTATTCAAATAGATCATCGTAATAAAAAATGATAAAAAAATCGGCTTTAGGTAGAGGGTTGGGCGCGTTAATTGATGATAGTCGCTACGATGCCAAAGAAATAAACAATCAGGTTTCGGGTACTGGATACGAGCTTGATATGAATGTAATCGAGATAAATCCTTTTCAGCCTCGCAAACAATTCGATCAGGATGCATTGGATGAATTGGCATCATCAATAAGGGAACTGGGTATTATTCAGCCTATTACTGTTCGTACAATTAACGAAGGCAAGTATCAGCTAATTTCGGGTGAAAGAAGATTCAGAGCTGCAAAGATAGCTGGACTTACAAAAATACCAGCCTACATTCGTGATGTTGACGACCAGAATTTGCTCGAAATGGCATTGGTCGAAAACATTCAACGCGAAGACCTTAATTCAATTGAAATTGCAATTTCATATCAGAGATTGATGGAAGAATGCAAGCTGACACAAGAAGAATTGAGTGACCGCGTAGGCAAAAAAAGGTCAACCATAACAAATTATTTGAGACTACTCAAACTCCCTGCTGAAATTCAATTAGGACTGAGAGATCATAAAATAAGTTTTGGGCATGCACGCGCATTGATCAATATTGCTGATGCAAAAAAACAGGTTAAGCTATATTTTCAAATCATCAATGAAGATCTTTCTGTTCGTAAAGTAGAAGAATTATCGCGCGAAATCAACGAAGATAATGCTGAGAAAAACGAAACCAAAAGTCCTTCCAAAAATCAATTACCTGAATACCTTTCAAGTTTCAAAAATAATTTAACCCAAAGGTTTGGTACCAAAATTGATTTGAAACGAAGCGACAATGGAAGTGGCAAAATCGTTATACCTTTTACAAGCGATGAAGAACTTGCAAAAATTATGGCCATTCTCAACGAGCAAAATCATCAAAATATTGAAAATAATCATCAAAATTACTAAATTCGCTTGCTGTGTCATCTTCTTATTATCCCATGATACGATTATCATTCAAAAGGTTTGTGTTTTTCATCATCCTGATCTTTATTGCAGGAAATACGATGGTGTTTTCTCAAAAGAAATCCGACTATGTGGACACTACCTTTATCAATAAACATAAACCTTGGAAAGCAACCCTGATGTCGGCTATACTTCCAGGGCTTGGTCAAATTTATAATCGCAAATACTGGAAAGCCCCCATTATTTATGCCGGTATTGCAATTGATTATCATTATATTATGAAGTGGGACAAAAAGTATGATACATTTTTGACCGGCTATAGCTTCAAAACGCAAAGCCCAGACAGCGATGTGGTTATTGAAGGAAGCAAATATCCCATAGAAGCACTCAAAGCCGCCAAGGATCAGTACAGAAAATGGCGCGATGGTTGCGTTATTGCCATGGTGGGTATTTACTTATTAAATATCATAGACGCCAATGTCGATGCGCATCTTTTTTCTTTCGATGTAAGCGATGACTTATCTCTAAATTTCGAACCCTGTATTTTCCATACTTATCAACCTGCTATGGGTTTATCTGTTCGCTTGAATTTCAAATGAATAAAAAGTATGAAAACTGCTTAATCATACAAGCTTTTGGAACACACCGAAAACATCCACGACAAAGCCTTTAAAGAAGTTTTCTCTCACGCAGAGCAGGCGAAAGATTTTATTGTCAACACGTTTCCCCCTGATTTAGTTAAAAAACTTGATTTCAATGAATTTAAACTCGATACAACTGCTTATGTAGATGAGCAGTTAGGCGCATTTTTTTCTGATATAGTTTATAATTGTTTGTACAACGGTGCAACCCAGATCAAAATCAGTTTGCTATTCGAACACAAGAGCAATAGAAGTTCCTTTCCTCATATTCAATTGTTAAGATATATTCTTTGTATTTGGGAAACCAATCTGAAAGCGGGCGAAAGACCTATGATTGTGATTCCCATACTTTTTTATCATGGAAAAAAAGGCTGGCTTTACCGTAAATTTGACAAATACTTCAAAGGAATTGATAAGGATCTGTTAAAGTATATC
>Ga0316608_1000009_pt1 | contig 101132 bp, 86 predicted proteins | sample MIS2016152B_MG_FD_207673 | JGI IMG/M metagenome (GOLD analysis project Ga0316608, IMG submission 207673) | Microbial mat bacterial communities from Middle Island sinkhole, Lake Huron, Michigan, United States - MIS.2016.152B | ecosystem: Environmental > Aquatic > Freshwater > Lake > Sediment... | reverse complement strand
CCGGAACATAATCGAACACAACACCGAAATTTGTTTGAATTGGGGCAAGGGCTTTTCCCATTGTGCCAACTCCAATAGTATATACTCTAATGCCAAATGTTTTTGCAATTTCCGAAGCTGTAATCGGAGCAACTGATCCTGTATTATTAACGCCATCAGTTAATAAAATTATAACCTTACTCTTCGCCTGGCTATCTTTTAATCGGGTTACTGCTGTAGCAAGTCCCATTCCAATGGCTGTTCCGTCTTCAATCATCCCGCATTTTATGTCCTTAAATAAATTTATAAGAACAGCATGGTCAGTTGTAAGTGGACACTGTGTAAAACTTTCGCCGCTAAAAATTACGAGTCCGATACGGTCGCCTGGACGGCCCGAAATAAATTGAGAAGCTACTTCCTTCGATGCATCCAGCCTATCGGGGGTAAAATCTTTTGCCAGCATACTACTCGAAATATCCATTGCCATTACAATATCAATTCCTTCGGTATTTACATTTCGCTGGTTATTTTTCGATTGGGGCCGGGCAAGGATAATGACTATAATAGCCAAAGCAGCTAATCGGAGAAAATAAACCAGATGCCTTAATTGAATTTTCCAGGAATGATGATTACGTATAGGTTCCAGGGCTGCCACCCTTAGGGTAGGATGTAACTTGCTATTTCGGAGTAGATACCAAATAAGTAAAGCTGCGACTGGAATTAGCAGCAAAAATAAATACGGATTTGCAAAGCTTATTTTCCACATAAGTTTATTGTTCTATTCCTGATTATTAAGTTCTTTGTTATTATCAGTATTTGTGTTAGAAAGTTCAATTTTAGTTCTATTAACAAAGGTATACGCGCTTAAAAGAGAGATCTCGTTCTCGTCGGGCAAAGGTTCGGCCTTTGCAAATTTCACCAAATCAGCAAGAGAGAGTAATTTTGAAAATGACATTTTCAATTCCATATCCGTATTCAATTCGCTCGATAACGCATGCAAAATCTCATCCGATGTCAATTCCATGGCATAAATACCATAGCGTCCGGTGATGTATTGTCTTAAAATATCAGTTATGCGTGTATGGTATAACTTTATCTGGTTTCCTTGCCAGAGTTTTTCTGAACGAAGCAAATCTAGTTCGCGCAGCGCAGTAATATGAGGCGGTTCCTGAGGTTTTTTGGGGGAAAACAACGGTTTGTTTTTACGGAACCTCATGAAAATCCAAATTGCTAGACCAATTATTAACAGAATAACAAAGCCTGTGAGAAGTTCCCATTTTATTTCACTAAACGAAAAGGGGGTATTCATGGTAGGTTTAATATCAATAATCTCTTTTGCAGTATCAACCGGAAGTGTATTGACTTTTAAAACTAATTGCGAAGAAGAAATAGTGTCGTTTACATTTTCGAACTTAAATGCAAATTTGAAAGCAGGAATAGTGTATGAACCACTGTCGAAGGATGTGATGAGGTATTTTTTTCGAATGAGCCAGTTATCTCCTCTTACAAGAGTATCAGTCGGTTCAGATTTAACAATTTCGATTTTGGAGGTAAGCGAGTCCTTTATGGAAGGAAAAGAAACAGATATTTTTTTAGGTTGTTCAATTTCTATAGTATAATGCAATTGATCTCCAATTAGAATCGAAGTTGTATCTAAAAATGTATTAAGTTTGATTTTTTGTGCAGAAACAGGAATATCTGTTACACAAAGGATAATAAAACTTATTATCGCAAATCGATTTATACAGTTACCTTTGAGCATAGGATTACCGTTTTTTAAAGATGTTTATTAAAGGTTTGATATAATCATCGTTTGTGCGAATCTGAGCATTATCTACCCCACATTTCCGAAACAACGTAAGAAGTTGCTGTTGCCGGTTATTCCACCATTTCTGATAGCTATCGCGGGTTGATTTATCGGAAGAGTCAATCCATTTAATTTTGCCGGTTTCGGCATCCTGCAGCTTTAATAGTCCAACAGATGGAAGAGAAGTTTCACGAGGGTCGAAAACCTGCAATGCAATTAAATCGTGTTTCCGGTTAGCAATTTTAATAGCATCTTCAAAATTTGGAGCCATAAAATCAGATATCAGAAACGCGATACTTTTTTTCTTAATAACATTTGTCAGGTATCGAAGGGCTTCCGATACATTAGTGGTTTGTTCCTGAGGCTCAAATTCGAGTAATTCGCGAATAATCCTTAATATGTGGGTACGTCCTTTTTTAGGAGGAATAAATTTTTCAATTTTATTACTGAAGAGAATAACCCCTATCTTATCGTTATTTTGAATCGCTGAAAAAGATAATACTGCAGAAATTTCAGTAATAAGGTCTCGTTTTGTTCGCATTTGTGTCCCAAAATTCCGCGACCCACTAACATCAATAACCAACATTACGGTTAGTTCTCTTTCTTCTTCAAATACTTTTATAAAAGGATGGTTAAACCTGGCGGTAACATTCCAGTCGATGTTGCGGATATCGTCGCCATATTGGTATTCCCTAACTTCGCTAAAAGCCATACCTCTTCCTTTAAATGCACTGTGGTATTGGCCTGCAAATATATTCGACGATAGTCCTTTCGTTTTTATTTCTATCTTTCGTACCTTCTTAATAAGTTCTGATGCTTCCACAACTATTTCAATTTAGGTGTGATAATAACGCTGTAAAACCATTCTTCTTTTCTTAACTCTACTTTAAAGGTTTTGCCATCTTTTTGATAGTTCCAAACCGATGAAGACTTCTTTTTGTAGATTTTGTTATATTTTGCTATTGTTTCCTTAATTGACGAATAATCGCACATTAGTTTTGTAGAGGAACAGAAATCCTCCTTTGTAAAAAACACCAATAAGGTTTTTTCTTCGTTTCGATCCACATATTTTAAATAATTATACGTGGTGTTTTTACTGGTATTGTCTATTACAAAATTCGATTCTTTTAACGTTTCAATAACTTTTTCGCGACTTAAGCCTATTAGGTGCTGAGATTTAGCTTGAAACGTTAATAAGGAAAACAATAGAAAAAATAAAAACCTGCTTATCATTCATTCACGTTTAAGGAACTTCAACTGTATTCAATATTTCTGTAATAATATTTTCCGTTGTTATGTTTTCTGCTTCAGCTTCATAAGTAAGTCCAATGCGGTGTCTTAACACTTCGTAACATACAGCACGAACATCTTCGGGGATAACATATCCTCTCCTTTTAATAAAAGCATAAGCTTTTGATGCCATCGCCAAGCTAATACTTGCTCTGGGTGACCCTCCGTAGTGAATCAGATTTTGGAATTTCGAAAGGTTATAATCTTGAGGGTATCGGGTTGCAAAGATTATATCGAGAATATATTTTTCAATTTTTTCGTCCATATAAACATCTTTCACTACATCCCTGGCTTTTAAAATATCCTCAGTTCTAAGAATTTTGGATGCCGTAGGAAATGATTTAGCAAGGTTTTGTCGAATAATCCCTCTCTCTTCCTCTTTCTTAGGATAATCAATTACTACTTTAAGCATAAACCTGTCTACCTGTGCTTCTGGCAACGGATAAGTACCCTCTTGTTCAATTGGGTTCTGCGTTGCTAAAACTAAAAAAGGTTTTCCTAACTCAAATGTATTAGTGCCAATTGTGACTTGTTTTTCCTGCATGGCTTCCAAAAGGGCGCTTTGCACTTTTGCAGGAGACCGGTTTATTTCATCAGCTAAAATAAAATTTGCAAAAATGGGTCCCTTTTTAACTAGAAAATTCTCTTCCTTTTGGCTATAAACCATTGTACCAATTAAATCGGCAGGCAAAAGGTCAGGTGTAAACTGAATCCGGCTAAATTTTGCATCAATTGTATCGGCAAGCGTTTTAATGGCAAGCGTTTTTGCCAAGCCAGGAACTCCTTCTAACAAAATATGGCCATCTGATAATAGTCCGATCAGCAAGCTTTCAATTAGTTGTTTTTGGCCCACAATTACTTTTCCCATCTCAATTTGAATGAGATCTACAAAAGAACTTTCTTTTTGAATACGTTCGTTTAATTCCCGAATATTCACTGCTTCGCTCATATAGAATAATTTACAGTTATTTTTTAATAAAAAATAATCAAATTTTAGACAGCACGAAAATAATTTAAATTAGCTCTAAATCGTTGTTAAAAAAAGTTAAACCATTCGTTCAAATATACTCTGTGTAATTGTTTACTTATTAAATTGTTTTCAAGGCGGATAAAAAAATAATCTATCTTTTTAGAAGGCATTCTAAGTATGACTTAATTTGGAACTAAATTAAACCAAAATCAAAGGCTTCCAATGATTAAGGCATTTTGAATTGCTAGTTAAAGCAATTTGAGGATAATTATCTTTAAATTTGTACAATGACACGATATTTTATTTTTTTAAGGTACAAAGGTACGAATTACCATGGTTGGCAAATCCAACCCAATTCCATTACTATACAAGAGGTAGTAGACCAAAAACTAAGTATTCTGTTACGCCAAAAAATTGAAACTACTGGAGCCGGCAGAACTGATACAGGGGTTCATGCTACTCAGTTTGCGGCCCATTTTGATTGTAAAGATGACATTCTTACCACAAAAGAAGACTTTATTTATAAAATGAATTGTTTATTGCCCATTGATATATCCGTTTACAATATTCGTAAAGTAAACCCGGGAGCCCATGCGCGTTTTGACGCCATTTCGCGTACGTATGAATATCGTATTGCTCAGGAGAAAAACCCTTTCTTAACCGAGTATGCATATGTATTTGCTAATTCTCTTGATATTGATTTAATGAATAAAGCTGCATCAAGTCTTAAACATTTTAATGACTTTACAAGTTTTAGTAAATTACATACGGATGTTAAAACGAATAATTGTAATATTGTAGAAGCAAAGTGGTCGAGAAATGATAATTTGTTAATATTTACAATTACAGCCGATAGGTTTCTTAGAAATATGGTTCGTGCAATTGTAGGAACGTTGATTGATATAGGAAAGGGGAAATTGTCGTTGGAAAATTTTGAGAAGATAATTGAAAGTAAATCAAGAAATGAAGCTGGAATGTCTGCACCAGCTCATGGACTTTATCTAACAAAAATTATATATCCAGTCACTATTTTTGGTGATTGAGCGTGCGAGATATAAAAAAAAAATATAACTTTATTTTACAATGATCTAATGTATACGATCTCAAATATTGTAATGGGTTAATAAATGATTCAATTACGTAACCTAACATTTAAATCGACGTAAATACGTGCAAAAAAACCTAATGTTTATGAAGCGATTTTTAATTTTAGCAATTTTGGCTGCTAGTTTTAACTTTTTTAAGTTAGATGCGCAATCCTCTATTCCTGCAGCTCAATCAGTTTTTATTTATAATTTTACAAGGTTAATAGAGTGGCCATCAGAGTATAAGTCTGGTGATTTTACGATTGGAGTAATTGGGTCAGCCGAAATTTTTAATGAGTTGAAAAATTACACCTCTTCTAAAATGGTTGGCGCTCAACCTATTAAAGTTGTAAGATTTAATACTGTTGAAGAAATCAGTAAGTGTCATATCCTTTTTTGTGCTTATGGTAAAACAAAGGATATTCCGGGAATGTTATCAAAACTTTCTGGGAATAGCACCCTTTTGGTGGCCGAGAATAAGGCGTCTATAGAAAAAGGGGCTGCAATTAATTTTGTAATCATCGAAGATAAATTAAAATTTGAACTTAAATTATCCAATGCTTCAAGTCTTGGATTGAAAGTTCATTCCAATCTGGAGAATATGGCTGTTGTTAAATATTGAAAATTAATCAATTAAAAAAAGATATGAAATTTACCATAACCCGAAAACTGTCTATTACATTTGGTATACTGCTGGTAGCAATAGTCATCAATGTTATTATTACTATTTTTAATACCAATAGGAACGCACGACGGAATAAAGAAATTAGTAATATTTATTTGCCTTCGGAAAAAAATCTGGTTGAATTAAACAACCAAATTATTAATTCCAAAATGCTTATTAAAAATTGGGTGTTTATTGATAAAAAAGCCGATACACCAGATAAAATAAAGCTTAAACAACTTCAGGAAAAAGATTTCCCTGAATTAAAAAATAAGTTAGATGAAATTTCTAAAAATTGGTCTGCCGAAGAACAAGAATCGTATAAACAAATAATTTCTGCAATTAACGATACTCTTTTTGTGAAACATAAATATATTATGTCTCAGTTAAAAGATTTTGCCAGTTATGATGATGCGTTGATAACGTTTGAAATAATTCCTACAGTCGAAGAAGGTGGCGAGATTATGAATATGACCGATAGGATTCTTCTTAAATTAGGCGACCTTTCGGATAAGCAGTCGAAAAAAGCTTCGGCTGAACGCACTAATATGGAAGATTCTTTTGCTACATTTCAGGGTTTTGTAATAATTACGGGTTTAATTCTTATTGCCCTTGCAATTGGCTTAGCATTTATGAGTATCGTTTCAATTGTTAAACCACTGAGGTTAGGTGTTGAATTTGCCAAGCAATTGGGAACAGGCGATCTTCAAGCTAAAGTTGATATTAATCAAACCGATGAAATTGGTGAACTGGCAGATGCTTTGCGCGAAATGATTGTTAAACTTAGGGATATTATCAGCAAGATTTTCGAAAACTCAAATAAAATTGGGGAAACCGGAGAAGCTATGAATACAAAGGCCAAACAACTGGCTCAGGGAGCTTCTGATCAGGCATCATCTACCGAAGAGGTTTCTTCTAGTATGGAAGAAATGGTTTCCAATATACAACAAAATACTGAAAATGCTCAGCAAACTGAAAAAATTGCACTTACTGCTTCGAGCGGAATTGCAAAGGTTCGCGATGCAGCTCAGCATAGTGTTCAAAGTATTAAAACCATTGCGGAGAAGATATCAATTGTTAATGATATTGCTTTTCAAACAAATATATTAGCGTTAAATGCAGCAGTAGAAGCCGCTAGGGCAGGAGAGCACGGAAGAGGATTTGCTGTTGTTGCTGCTGAAGTTCGTAAACTCGCAGAAAGAAGTAAGCTTGCCGCCGACGAAATTCAGATTTTAGCAAAAAGTAGCGTAAAAGCTACGGAAGAATCTGGTAGGATGCTTGTTGAAATTGCCCCTGAAATTGAAAAAACAGCTAAACTTGTTCAGGAAATAACGGCTGCAAGTGTTGAGCAAAATGCAGGAGTTGACCAAATAAACAATTCAATTCAACAGTTAAACCATATTACACAACAAAATGCTGTTGTGTCTGACGAAATTACGCGAAATGCCAAAGCATTGCATGATTTGGCAGATGAATTACGGGGGACTATATCATTCTTTAACATTAATATTGAGAGTAAATTAAGCAAAAGGACGGAATATAAACCATCAGTTATAGCGAAAACTAAAAAGGAAACTGTTCACGAAGATCATGATGATTTTACTGCTTTTGTAGCTCCAAAAACTCCGGCTAAGCCAAGTGCAGCCAAACCAATAGTTAAAAAACCATCTTCGGGGATTAATATTAACCTTCACAACGATGAATCAAGTGACTCGGAGTACGAACGGTTTTAATCTATAAAAAATAAACAAAAAAGCTACTGAACGTTTCGTTCAGTGGCTTTTTTATTTTAGGAAAACTATTGAAAAAATATTGAACTTCTGCAAATTTCTTTACCGTCTAATTTTTTCTCAACATTCAGTAGCAATTGAGCTGAGTTAGTATTTGAAAAATCAGTTTCGGAGTAAATTATCAATTGGTCGTTTAGTTTAGATTCTTGTATGTATTGAATATCAATTTCCTGAATAGTTTTGGGTTCTATCAGTATATCTGAAATAGAGTCGGTTAAAATCTCAATATACTTACCATTATTGACATGCTTGTTTTTATCAATATCTGAAAAGTTGACTTTCTTTTCCATTAACAGAGTTTTCTGGTTTAAAGCTTGGATTCTACTTTCGGGAAAGGAAAGATAAGACTCAGATATGCCGGGGATTTTCTTCTCAAGCTGATCGGTTTTGCAAGGGCGATGGCTTTCATGATCCAGGATTATCCAGGATGAAGTGGCATTCATGCAACATTTTCCGCCTAAAAGAATTCTATAGTCGCGGTAGGCAAAAAACCCAATTGCACCCCTCGACCAGGTTTCAATGGTAATTTTATCTTTCTCTGTGGGGTAGTAGTCAATTTTTAACCGTAAGCGGGAAAGAACCCAAAATTTTTGTATCGAAGTCAAATATTCCCAACCCCAGTTTAATGCAGAAGCATGGTTATTAGCTGCTTCCTGAAAATAGTAAAAAATATTTGGTAATGTAATTCTGCCGAATACATCTACTTCATATGATTTGACAGTGTTTTCTATATAATATTTCTCCATTTACAAGCTTACAGGTTATTCGAATTCCAAATTTCCCAGGCTTTCTCAGCTTGTAAATGAAGCATTGAAAGACCATTTATGGTTTGGGCGTTTTGAAGACTACCTTTTTTTAAAAAAGCTGTAACGGATGGATTATACACCAAATCATACAACAAATGGTTACTGTTTAAGTATTTATAAGGAATTGGTGGGTATTCATCAATATTAGGAAATGTTCCTGATGGGGTGCAATTAACTATTATTGTATGTTCCTCTATAATGCTTTTAGTTAAATCGGTATAAAGTAAAGATTTGACTATTTTGCTTCGGGAAACCACCTGATATTTTATCTGGAGTTGTTCGAATGCCGCTTTAATGGCTTTTGATGCTCCTCCTGTACCTAAAATTAGTGCCGATTTATGCTGTTGATGCAATAATGGTTTTATAGATTCAGTAAATCCATAAATATCGGTATTGTAACCTTTTAAATGAAATGTTTTAGAAGTCCTGAAAATTTTTATTGTATTAATAGCGCCTATTTTTTGAGCTTCGGGATCAACTTCATGGACAAAATCAAAAACCTTTTCTTTGTAAGGGATTGTAACGTTAAAACCTAATAAATCCGGGTTTTGTTCAATAATGGATGGTAAGAGATTAATTTCCTCTAACGGGAAATTCTCGTACCGGTAATTCAGAAGCTGCTCTTTAATAAATTTTTCAGTAAAATAACCTTTTGAAAAAGAATGAGAGAGCGGAAACCCTATTAAACCGTATAGAGGCATATCTTATTTTTGTTTTTTATCCTGATATGATTCAGGTAAAAATTCAAAAAAAGTATCTCCCCGTAAACCTAATCTAAGGGTTTCTAAAGAAACTACTTCATTGCTTGCGATATTTCCTAAACTTACATTAGCACCAAGAAGTTTTATAAACCAAACTTGTTGGGTTTTATTAGGAGCCTCCCAAAGTACGCTATCACCTCCAACTTCCAAAACAATATCATCAATAAGCGCGGTATTTGCGGATCCATCGGAATTGTAAATACCAATGTTTCCACTTTCGCGGGCTTCAGCAATCACTTTCCATGCTCCTGCCTGAAGTTCAGTTTGCATCATCGAAATCCATTTTTCCATCGGGATATTTATGCCCGATAGCTTAGATCCAACTTCAGAAAGAACCGTTACCTGTTTCGAAAGGATACTTATATATTTGAGTTTTTCTTCGTGATTTAAATCCATTGATCCATCAGATACTTCCACCAGGTCAAGTTTATATTTATCAACAAGCTTGCGGAAATCATCAAACATCCCTCTTATAATAAATAGTTCGAAAAGTGTTCCTCCTAAATAGGGGCGGAGGTTAGCTTGCTTGTAAATACTTATTTTTGCTTCCAGTTCTTTTGAAATTACAGCAGTTCCGAACCCAAACTTTACAAGATCACAAAAATCGCCTGAAGAAGAAACGAAATTCTCTGCTTCTTTGAGGCTAAGTCCTTTGTCCATCATCATGGTAAGTCCTGACTGGCGAGGTTTCGATGCTCGTTCAGGTAGAAATGGTAGTTGAAAATTCATATTTTTTTTATATCTGGTTGAAAATTATTCCCTTTTAGATTTGGGACTACATATAATTGTTTAGCAATTCCTTAATTTTTGGATTATTCGTTGCTTCTGGCACAAAATCGAAGAAAAATTGTCTTTCGTTGAAGTTCAAGCGTAGGCCATTTTCCAGATATTTAAAGCTTTGATGTTCATTCCCCTTAAGCATATAAAATGAACCTATCCGATAATTTAGGACGGAACTTTCCTGATTAAGGCTTAGCGCTTGTGACAATGTTTTTATGGCATCATCAATTTTGCTGTTTTCAAAAAGGATTTCAGAACTGCACATCCACGCTTCTTCATCGTAAGGGTCTAAATCAGTTATTTTTTTGAAGTTTTTAAGCGCATTCTTAAAATCTTTCATTTTATAATAAACGGAAGCCAAGGTAAACAGATACCCCGTATTTTCTTTATCCTGATCGAGTGCTCTATGTATACAGGTTAATGCTTTTTCAAATTGGGAATTATTGAGATACACATTTGCAAGGTTATGCCATGCTTCAGCAAACTCAGGAAGAATTATGAGAGCTTCGTTTAGGTTTTTAATTGCATTCTCTGTTTCATTAAGTTTTTCGTAACAATCTCCTATGAAACTGTATGCTTCAGCACTTTGAGGTTCTAATTTCAGGAATTCTTTGTATACTTCTATTGCCTCAGAATATTTATCGGCATTAAAAAGCAAGTTACCTTTATTGAAGTAGGCCGACGAAAATTCTTCATTGATTGCAATGGCATAATCATAAGCCTGAACTGCACGTTCGGTGTCTTCAAGCAATGAATAAACTATTGCGAGATTATACCAAACATTTTCCGAAAACGGGTCTTCGTCAAGGTATTTATCGTAATAAAAGGCGCTTTCCTTCAAGAAACCAGCCCGTTCGTAAGAAAAAGCCAGATCGTACAAAACGCTGATATTATTGGCATTTAATTGATATGCTTCTTTAAAATAATCTATGGCAATAAGAAATTGGCCTCGGTCCTCGAATGATATTCCGATATTATACAGCACTTCATCCTTGTTTTCATCGCTCAGGGAGACTGCAATATCAAATTCTGCTTTTGCTTCCGAAGTTTTTCCTAAAAGGTTTAAAGCAGTTCCTTTTAGGATATTAACCTCATAATTTGAACCTTCTACTTTTTCGATATAATGTAAAAGCTTAAGCGAATCGTTTGGCTTGCCTGTGAAAATAAGCTGATGGGCAAACTTAAGTTGAATAGCAATGGATTCGGGGTATAGTTTTAAGGCATAGTCAGTGGCAACAGATGCTAGCTTATTATTAATGTCGAGATAATAAGTTATAATAGCCTCTAATTCATGTACGTCGAAGAATATCTGCAAATTTTTCTTCTGCATATCTTCGAAACGGCGTATTGATTCCAACAACTCATCTTCATCAAATAACCAGTCCTTGTCTTCGTTCATCTCGGGCAGAAATTATTTGCGATAAAATTACTAATTAAATATTGGGAGGCAATATTTCTAAAAACGAATTACCAACAATCCGACAAAGTAATTAACTTTCAGAATAATTAGTTGATAATAAGCGAAATGTATGGTTATAAAATCTTAGAATATTTTTTTTGACGACAGTAAGGTGTTTTTAAGTAAGCTAATTCGTGTCATAGGACCAACTCCTCCGGGAACGGGGGTAATATAGCTGCATTTAGGAGCAACTTCGTCGAATTTCACATCGCCCGTTAGTTTAAATCCCGATTTAGTTTGTTCGCTTTTTACACGGGTTGTACCAACATCTATAACCACTGCACCATTTTTTACCATATCGGAAGTTACAAAATTGGGTGTTCCAATGGCGGCAATCAAAATATCGGCCTGGCTGGTTATTTCCTTTAAATTTTTTGTCCGGCTATGACATATGGTAACAGTAGCATCTCCCATTTCCGATTTTTGAGAAAGGAGTATACTCATGGGTTTTCCTACTATATTACTTCGCCCTAAGACAACACAATGTTTCCCCGAAGTTTGAATATTATACCGTCGTAATAAATCAATTATCCCAGCCGGAGTTGCAGAAACAAACGAAGGAAGGCCAATTGTCATTCTTCCAACATTCAATGGATGAAAGCCATCTACGTCTTTTCGGGGATCAATGGCTTCTATTATTTTTTGCTCTGAGATGTGTTTGGGCAATGGTAATTGCACAATTAAGCCGTCAACATCACTATCAGCGTTGATTTCAATTACTTTCTCAAGCAGTTCTTTCTCGGTAACTGAATTTTCGAATCGAAAAAGAGAGGATTTAAATCCTACTTCTCCGCAGTCTTTAACTTTGTGTGCTACATATGTTTCGCTTCCTCCATCATTGCCAACCAAAATGGCGGCCAGGTGAGGTGTTTTGCCTCCATTTGCTTTAATTTCAGCAACTTCAAGGGCGATTTCTTTCTTTATTTCTTCCGATACTTTCTTTCCGTCAATTAATATCATAATATATTTATTAGTTTGGGCGGAGGTTGCTCATCATTCGGCTCATATTTTTTCCGCTCGACATCATTTTCATTAATTTTCGGGTTTCGTCGAATTGTTTCAGAAGACGATTTATTTCCTGAATATCGGTTCCGCTTCCCATAGCAATTCGTTTGCGCCGGCTTCCGTTCATTAACGCTGGATTTTCGCGCTCTGTAGGAGTCATCGAATGAATAATTGCTTCGATGCTTTTGAATGCATTATCATCTATGTCTAAGTTCCTTATCGATTTTCCAACACCCGGAATCATACTTGCCAAGTCCTTGAGGTTCCCCATTTTTTTAATTTGCTGAATTTGTGTGAGAAAATCGTTAAAATTAAATTGATCTTTCGCAATTTTTTTCTGCAATTTTCTTGCTTCTTCAACATCAAATTGTTCCTGAGCCTTTTCAACTAACGATACAATATCTCCCATCCCCAATATACGGTCGGCCATACGGTTGGGGTAAAAAACATCCAGTGCTTCAAGTTTTTCACCGGTGCTTACGAATTTGATTGGTTTATTTACTACCGATCGGATCGATAAGGCTGCACCACCTCGGGTATCGCCGTCGAGTTTTGTGAGCACTACACCATCAAAGTCAAGGGTATCGTTGAATTCTTTTGCTGTATTAACGGCATCCTGACCAGTCATGGAGTCAACCACAAAAAGAATTTCCTGAGGTTTAACCGCATTTTTGATGGCTGCAATTTCTTCCATCATTTCCTTATCGATTGCCAATCGGCCGGCAGTATCAATAATTATAGTGTTATATCCCCTGTTTTTTGCTTCTTTAATAGCAGCTTCTGCAATTTTAACCGGGTTTTTATTGCCTTCTTCAGAGTAAACCGGCACATCGACCTGAGATGCAAGTATTTTTAACTGTTCAATCGCAGCAGGTCGATAAACGTCGCATGCAGTAACCAAAACAGACCGACCTTTTTTATTTTTCAGGTAACTGGCAAGTTTACCCGTGAAAGTTGTTTTACCGGAACCTTGAAGTCCCGCAATGAGAATTATGCAGGGAGAACCTTTCAGATTTACTTCTTCCGATTCGCCACCCATGAGGGAACTAAGCTCTTCGTGAACAATTTTCACCATCATCTCGCCTGGTTTAACGGCAGTGAGCACGTTTTGCCCCAAGGCTTTTTGTTTTACCGTATCGGTAAAAGTTTTGGCGATCTTGTAATTAACGTCAGCATCGAGCAAAGCTTTACGAACCTCTTTAAGAGTATCGGCAACGTTTAGTTCGGTAATTCGGGACTGTCCCTTAAAGGTTTTAAACGCTCGCTCTAGTTTATCGGATAAATTTTCAAACATCTGGTTTTATTTTTTGGACTTACAAAAATATTGAATCATTTGGTATAATCAAAAATTACATCCTTTCCGGAACATTTATTCCTAAAAGGTTCATTGATAGCTTAATTATTTTCCCGGTCTCTTCTGAAAGATGTAGCCTCAAATTTCTGATTTCCGAATTTTCTTCTTTGAGGATTGGGCATTCGTGATAAAACTGGTTATATTCCTTCGATAAGTCATATACATAATTTGCAATTAATGCGGGACTCAGGTTTTTTCCTGCATCAGATAGTATTACAGGAAATTTGTAAAGCGTTTTTATGAGACTACCCTCTTTATTGTTTGACAATGCCTGATTATTATTTAAAGGAGATAATTTTATGCCTGTTTCGCCAGCCTTTCGAAATATTGAGCGGATTCGAGCATAGGTATATTGGATAAAAGGGCCGGTATTTCCATTAAAATCAATTGATTCCTGAGGGTCAAACGTCATACCTTTTTTAGGGTCAACTTTCAGGATGAAATATTTCAAAGCTGCTAATCCAATCATTTTAACAATTTCATTGGTTTGAAGCTCATCAAACTCATCGAGTTTTCCTAGTTCCTGCGACATCTCTCGTGCCGTTTTTATCATTTCGTCTACTAAATCATCCGCATCTACCACAGTTCCTTCGCGCGATTTCATTTTACCGCTTGGTAACTCAACCATTCCATACGATAAATGTTTCAAATCTTTTGCCCAACTATAGCCTAATTTTGCTAAAATTAAGGAAAGTACCTGAAAGTGGTAATTTTGTTCGTTTCCAACCACATAAATCAATTCATCGTTGTTGTATTCCTCGAAACGTTGCACAGCTGTACCTAGGTCTTGCGTCATATAAACCGAAGTTCCGTCTGAACGAAGCAGGAGTTTTTCATCTAAACCATCTGAAGTTAAGTCAATCCATACCGATTTATCGGCTCGCTGGTATAAAATCCCTTTCTCTAAACCTTCCTGAACCAGAGATTTTCCATGAAGATAGGTTTGAGATTCATAATAAACTCTGTCAAAATCAACACCGAGTTTAAGGTAAGTTTCCTTAAATCCTTCATAAACCCAACTATTCATCATCTCCCAGAGTGAAATTACTTCGGGATTTTTCGCTTCCCATTTTTGAAGCATTTCCTGCGCTTCAATTATAATTGGTGCTCTTTTTTCAGCTTCTTCAGCAGAAATACCAGTTTCGGTAAGTTGTTTAATTTGCTTTTTATATTCCTGATCGAATTTTACATAAAAATCGCCTACTAAATGGTCTCCTTTGAGTCCTGACTTCTGCGGAGTAATGTCATTGCCCCATTTCTGCCAGGCAAGCATCGATTTGCAAATATGAATTCCACGATCGTTTACCAGATTTACCTTTATTACTTCGTGTCCATTTGCTTGCAAAATTTTTGATAATGAATATCCTAATAAATTATTGCGAACATGGCCTAAATGCAAAGGCTTGTTGGTATTTGGTGATGAATATTCTATCATAATTCTTTTTCCGGAACTATTTTTAGGCAAGGTTCCAAACGAGTCAGCAAATGTCAGGTCTTTAAGAAACTCAAGCCAATATTCTGGTTTGACAGAGAGGTTTAGAAATCCTTTAATAACATTAAATTGATATACATAGTTACAATTTTGAACCAGGTAATTTCCAATTTCATTGGCGGTAATCTCAGGAGATTTTTTCGAAATTTTTATAAAAGGGAAAACAACAATTGTAATATCTCCTTCGAATTCTTTTCTGGTTTCTTGAATCTGAACCAGATTGGATTGTATTTCAGTAGAATAAAGCGTCTTTATGGCTTCTAAAGTCGATTTTAGTATAAATTCTTCAAAAACTATCATATGCAAAATTAGTGTAAGATTCTATTAATTAATTTGATACATTGAATAAATGTCTATAAAAAGAGTTCAAATATAATACAATGAGACGATTTTACCTTAGGGAGAAATTTTATACCAATGGGCTAAAAAAAGAAAAGTGCCATCGCTTGATGACACTCCTAACACAGAACTAACTAACTACAAAACTAACAAACTACTAACTAGAACTAAAAAAAAACTACTACTATAAGACTATTTTATATTATTTTGAACAAAATCGAAATTAATTTTTCACTTGTTGAGATTTTGAATTCAAATATTGTGCCAAAACCGGATGATCATTCAATATTTTTTTGTGATATTTGTTTCAAATGCTTAATACCAAATGGGAGCTAATTGATTGATTATTAAGTATAACATTTTTTAATAGTAAGTGAAGGAATGATTTCAATTTGCATACCAGTTTATAATTATTTTGTTGACAATTTGTTAGTTGCGCTGAGTGAGCAAACAAGTAAAATTAGGGTCGAATCGGAAATTTTAATTATTGATGATTGTTCGGAGCAAGAAATTAGATTATTAAATAAAAACGCTGCTTTAAAAGTTGATGCCCGTTACATCCAATTAGATCATAATATTGGTAGATCAGCTATCAGGAATTTATTATGCCAGGAATCTAAATTTGAGAATTTATTGTTTTTGGATTGTGATTCGTATATAGAATCGGACGTTTACATTCAGAAGTATTTGGAATATTTGGATAAATCGATGGTTGTTTGCGGTGGAAGGAGCTATCAAAGCTCGAAACCTGATAATAAATATTTATTGCATTGGAAATATGGCTTGGAAAGGGAATGTCGGGATGCTATTTCCCGAAATCAATTTCCTACCCGATCTTTAATGACCAATAATTTTTTAATTTCCAAATCGATATTGCAAATTTTGCCTTTTAATGAGCATCTTAAAGGGTATGGTCATGAAGATACTTTATTGGGGATACAATTTTTTCTTTCGGGTATTGAGGTACATCATATTGAGAATCCATTGCGCCATATTGGGTTAGAAGAAAATGACGTTTTTTTGAATAAAACACAGGACGGCATTCGAAACCTGTTAACTATTTTGACCATGGAATATAATAGGGATTTATTGAATGATCATGTGGCATTGGTAAAGGCTTTTTCTATTCTGAAAAAAATTAAACTGCACAAATTAACAGGTAGATTATTCTTTCTGTTTAAACCTTTACTGGTGAAATTCATTACCTCCAAAAATCCAAGTTTGCTGGCTTTTGATCTTTATAAGTTAGGCTTTCTTTGCTCTATCAAATAGTATAATACAAAAAAGCATCGATCTTTCGGATCGATGCTTTTTTGCATTTATTAAAAGGAGATTAAAGCATGAAATCTGCCCAATTGGTATCGCGCATATCACCAGATTTCCCAAACTGAACATGCATGCCAAAGCAGGCAGACAATGTTTGAGGAGTATGCACTTTCTCTTCCAGGTTAACATAATCAGTTAACATCTCTTTATAGTAAGGGTGTACACAATTTTTTATAATGGTGCGGGCCCGTTGAATTGGCGATTTTCCACGAAGGTCGGCAATACCTTGTTCGGTAATAACAACTTTAACGGAATGCTCGCTATGGTCAACATGGCTTACCATGGGTACGATGGCGCTAATTTTGCCACCCTTAGCAATTGAAGGACAGGTAAAGATAGAGAAGAAACTGTTGCGGGTAAAATCACCTGAACCGCCCAGACCATTCATCATTTGTTTTCCAAGAACGTGGGTGCTGTTAACGTTACCAAAAATATCGGCTTCGAGGGCGGTATTGATGGTAATTAATCCTAAACGACGAACTACTTCCGGGTTATTCGACATTTCTTGCGGACGAAGAATAAACTTACTCCTAAAAAATTCTAAATCAGCATAAACCTCGTCAAGTAAGGTGGGGCTTATTGTAAGAGAACAACCGCTCGCAAAAGTAACATTGCCCTCTTTCATAAGTTGAATTACCGAATCCTGAATTACTTCGGTATACATTTTAAAAGCAGGAATATCCTTATTGGCTCCTAATGAAGCTAATACGGCATTGGCTATATTTCCTACACCCGATTGGATTGGTAAAAATCCATTTGGGATAACACCGCTCTTTATTTGACTTACCAGAAATGAAGCAACATTTTCTCCAATCTTTGCAGTTACTTCGTCAACAGGAGTAAACGCACCAACTTCATCGGGGCGGTTTGTTTCAACTACCCCAATAATTTTTGATGGATCCACTTTAATATATTCAGTGCCACAACGTTCGTCGACACCAAAAATTGGGATAGCCTGGCGATTAGGTGGATCAAGTGGTTCATAAAGATCGTGAACTCCCCGAAGTGCTTTTGGGTGCTTGTGGTTAAGTTCTACAATAATCCCATCAGCTAATCGAGCAATAGTAGGAGATATACCAACTCCGGTGGTTGGAATTATTTCACCATTTTCCTTTATATCGCAAGCTTCAATAATGGCAATATTTACTTTGCCAAGAAAACCATATCGCAATTCCTGTGCAATTTGCGAGAGGTGCATATCGAAATAATTTGTATCACCGGCATTTACCAAGGCCTTTAGGTCTCGGTTCGACTGGTACGGAGTCCTGAAGGATATTGCATTGGCGCGAGCTAATGCACCATCGAGGGAATCGCCTGTTGATGCACCTGTAAACACCCCAATTTTGAATGGATTGCCTTTTTCATGCTCAGCTATCGCTCTCTCTCCAATAGCTGTTGGAACAACTTTTGGAGAACCAGCAGGTGTAAATCCGCTAAACCCGACATTATCTCCATGCTTAACATAAGAAGCTGCTTCTTCAGCAGTTATAAAACTTAGTGCCATTTTAAAATATGTATAAAAATGTTAACCTTAAATTGAATTAAATAATTGTTACCTGAATTTTTTTTGAAAGCCCAAAATTACACTTTTCTGATAAAAATTAGCAGATCAATACAACTTAGTACGAAAAAAATCAAGCTGGGAAAGATGTTTTTCAATCTCTTAATTTGATTAAGATTATCGCGTTTTTAGTTCAACATATTATAAGTAATATTTCTTAAGTTTTTGTTCAAAAAGTTTTTGGTTCAGTTTGTTGATGCTCGAAATGGTATTGTTTACCTGCGTCTCTTTCTGGAATTTTTCTTCCGGGGTAAGGTTTTGAACATTTCTAAACACAATTTTCTCCACTCTGTAGCCCTTTTCGTCGAGAGCCATGGCTACAGCTACCTGAATGTCGTCAAATACAATAATGCTTGGTAACCGGTTAAACGAATACTGGAGCATCGCTTTTTGAACCATTGTTTGTATGTAGCTAATTTGCGCTTTACCAAGATAATTAGCTCCAAGTAATATTTTAACAAGGTTTATTTTTGCCAAAGATTTATAATCGTTCGACGATTTAAGTTTCTCAAATTGGTTTTGGGAAGTTATGAGGCACATGTTTACCCATTCTTTGGGGACTTGTTGCAGGTTATTTAATTGATTTTCCTTTTTCTTCAGCTTATATTCTTTTTTAGCATACTTCTGTTCATAAGGGATATAATATTTCCACTTCTTAGTCCGAAGATAAGTGGTTGTAACCGGATTAGGTTTCCAGCTGGTAATTGGGCGCACCATTAATGGGGCTTTAGGATCAAGATATCCGGATTCAAGGGAATATACCATGCAATTAAGGAAGTGGATCCACCCACCACCCAATGAACTGTGAAGTGCACTCCAGAGAGAAACTGGTTTATCCGAAGGGTTTTCTATATTAGAAGCAGAGTTGATGTTTATTTTATTGGTATTTAGTTGGTTTACAAAATCACTGGCTAACATTACCGGATAATAGACAAATTCACTGGAAGAGCTGTCGATGGAGCTATTTGCATGAATTAAATCATTAACATTTAAAACAAATGACGAGTCGTTACTCATGGTCAAATGAATTTGAAAGTCAATTCCCCATTGCATATCTTTTATAAAAGGATTATTGACAACCTGAGATTTTAGTGAATTTTGTATTAGAACAGTAAATGCGATTACCAATAAAAGGATTTTCTTCATAAGGGTTAATTTTCAAATTCATTTATAGTTTGCACGAAACTTAAACTAGCTATTTCTTAACAATTGAGCTTCGATAAAAACAAATTTAATGGATGTTTGTATAAAACAACTAAAAAGTTGATAACTTCATTTCAATAATATACGATGTGAATAAACCTCAAAATAGAAAAATGAAAGCGGCCATTATTAATGAATTTGGAGGAAGAGATAAAATACAAATTGTTGATTTACCAATTCCTGAACCAAATGATGGAGAAGTTTTGGTAAAAATAAAAGCTGCTGGAATAAATCCAGTTGATTTCAAAATTCGGGAGGGATATTTAAAGGAAAGGATGCCCTGCCAATTTCCCATTATATTAGGTTGGGACTTTGCGGGTGTAGTTGAGAAAAATGGATTTGGAGCTCATCGGTTCAAAGCGGGAGATGAGGTTTTTGCTTATGCCAGGCGATCGAAAATTCAATTTGGAACCTACTCGGAGTATATTACTTTACCCGAAAGTTTTATAACCTACAAACCCAAATCGATTTCGTTCGAAGAAGCAGCTGCGGTTCCTTTAGCGGCCTTAACTGCATATCAGTCTATAGTTCAAAAAGGCGGACTCAGGCCGAACGAAAATGTGTTAATAATTGGAGCAACCGGGGGCGTTGGCTCTTTTGCTGTTCAGATTGCAGGAATTCTTGGGGCGAATGTTGTTGCCGTTTCCTCTGGAGTTAACAAAATGTATGCGTTAGGTCTTGGGGCAAAATACTTCATCGATTATTCGAAGGGGGATGTTACAACCCAAATTGAAGAAAATTTTCCAGATAAATTTGATTTGGTTTTTGATTGTACCGGGAAGGAATATCAACTTTCGGCCTATCAGTATTTAAAACCCGGAGGCAGATTGGTATCTATATTAAATCAAGCGAATCCTGCTTTAGTGGATAGATTTCAGGTGCAATTTCATTATGTTTTTGTAGAACCAAATGTTCTTCAGCTAAATCAATTAGCAGAGTGGATTGATGCCAAAAAATTAAAGGTCCACATTGAAGAAATTTTCAGTCTCGAAAATGTAAAAAGAGCGCACGAAAAAATCGAATCGCAGCACACACGTGGAAAGCTAATTTTATCTATTTATTAAACATCTTGTAAAAAAGTGGGCTAAAAAATAATAAGGTTTGTAGATTTGCGTTCTTTTTGACTAAAATTGAGGAATGGCGAAATTTTTAATAATTCAGACTGCCTTTATTGGAGACGTAATTCTGGCTACCCCATTAATAGAACGATTACACACTGATTTTCCTCAAGCTCAAATTGATTTTCTGCTTCGAAAAGGAAACGAAGGATTATTACAAGACCATCCTTTTCTAAATAGGCTTTATATCTGGGATAAAAAAAAGGGGAAATATGCGAATCTGCTTTCTTTTGTTAAGATATTTCGAAAAGAGAAGTACGATCATGTTATTAACCTGCAGCGTTTTTTTTCTACCGGATTATTAACGGTTTTTTCTGGTGCAAAACATAGGATTGGCTTTACAAAGAATCCATGGTCTTTTTTGTTTTCGACTGGTTATTGTCATGTTATTGACACTTCAAAAGGGCAAACACACGAAATAGACAGGAATTTATTATTACTTTCGGGCATTACAAATTCACAGGAAAGGCATATGCCGCGATTGTATCCATCGGCTACTGACCTGGCATGTGTGCCCAACCAGCCTTATATTACAATGTCTCCTACCTCTGTATGGTATACAAAACAATATCCTCCTGAGCGTTGGGCCGAAGTTATAAAACTTGTCCCATCCACTATTTCAATTTATTTATTGGGGGGAAAGAGCGATTTTGAAGCGTGTGAAAATATTCGGAATGCTATAACAGATCCTGAAAACATTTTTAATATGGCAGGAAAGCTCACATTTTTGCAGTCGGCTGCCTATATGAAATCGGCCCAAATGAATTATGTAAACGATTCTGCACCCCTGCATATGGCTTCGTCTATGGAGGCTCCGGTAACCGCAATTTTTTGCTCTACAACACCAAAATTTGGTTTTGGGCCTTTGCATTCCAATTCGAGGGTAGTAGAAAGTTCTCCGTTGCCAAAATGCAAGCCATGCGGTTTACATGGGTACAAAGCCTGTCCCGAAAATCATTTTAAGTGTGCTGAAATAGATCCTGCTATGGTTTTAGGGAATATTTAATTTCAGATTTCAATCATTGCTTTCATTACGCCATCCTGGTAATTTGCAACAAGGTTGAAAGCATCTTTCGTTTCTTTTAGCGGAAATCGGTGAGTTACCCAATTACCGACTTTAATTTTCCCTTCACTCAATAATTTAAGGCATTCATCTAGACACTCGTTTTGACGCCTTACATTCTGAATGCAAATTTCTTTGTGCCTCATTTCATCTACAGAAAAGCTGTAATGGGTACTTTCGGGAATTCCAATAATCATTAACTTTCCGCCGGGTTTTAATAAGGAAATTGCCTGATCGATAGCTTCTTGTTTTCCACAACATTCAAAAACTATATCAAGCATATTGGGTTGCTGCAATTTTACCTGCGAAACAATATCCGTTTTGTCAGGATTTCCGACCCAATCAGCTCCGGCTTCTCTTGCTAAGCTCAATCGATAATCAAGCTTGTCAGTGATATATATTTTTCCGGGAGCAAAGGTTTGTAATGATGCGAGAACACTTCTTCCAATAGGACCGGCTCCAAGGATCCCAATATTTGCTCCGGGTTTCATTTGAGAAAGCTTTACTCCGTAATATCCAACGCAAAGAGGCTCTGATAAGGATGCGTCTTCAAGCGTAAGGTTTTCGTGAATGGGAAAACAACTGTTTTCAGGCATTACGATATATTCGGACAAACAACCTTCTGCTTGTTTCGGGCAACCTAAAAAGCGAAGTTTACGACAGGTATGTGACCGCCCTGTTTGACATTGATCACAAAGACCGCATGGCATGGCAGGATCAATTGCAATCCGGTCACCAGGTTTTACTCTTGTAACTTTGGAACCAACGCTTTCTACTATTCCAGATCCTTCGTGGCCAACAGTAAAGGGGAATTCAACAATCTGCTTTCCAATTTTCCCATTTGTAAAGTAATGAACATCCGAACCACATACCCCAACATGTGTCATCTTAATTATTACATCCGAATCCGTTTTAAATTTAGGTATTGGGATTTCAAACATACTCATCTGCTTCAAACCAATAAGACGTATCGCTTTCATTTATTCAGCTTTTTGGGTCAATGATATTTCAAAGTTAACTTTTTAATTGTTTACATAAAGTTTAGGATTTAATAATTGTTAATTTTTACCCAATTTTTAAAAGATTCAGAAAGTTTTGGAACAGTTTAAAAATGTATATTACTTTTGAAAATAAAATTTGTAAGTAAAATCCCAAAATGAAAACTGATATTTCTTCCATTATTCAATCAGAAGCCAAGGCAATATTGAATATTCCTATAAATGATTCTTTTGAGAGGGCTATTGACATCATCTACAATAAAGTTCATGTCGGCAAAGGTAAGTTAATAGCTTCGGGTATGGGAAAAGCCGGGCAAATAGCTATTAATTTGGCTACCACATTTAGTTCAACAGGTACCCCTTCAGTTTTCCTTCATCCAGCTGATTCTCAGCATGGCGATTTAGGTGTATTGCAGGAAAACGATGTATTGTTGTTTATCTCGAACTCCGGAAAAACCCGTGAAATACTTGAATTGGTAGAACTTTCAAAACGCTTGTACGATGTTCCTAAAATTGTTATAACAGGAAATCTGGAAAGTCCATTGGCTCAAATTGCCGATGTATGCATCCACACGGGTGGGCCAAAAGAAGTTTGTCCGCTGGGGCTTACTCCAACAACATCCACAACCGTTATGACTGTTATTGGTGACGCGTTGGTGGTTTCCATGATGAACCGAATTCAATTTTCGAATGCTGAATATGCCAAAAGGCATCATGGTGGATATTTAGGAGAAAAATCGCGCAACGCATCCAAATCAAATAATTAAACTATGAATATCAATTGGAACGAACTTCAAAATGGTTCAGATATTCGGGGAATTGCTTTACCGGGGATAGAAGGAGAAGATGTAAATTTAACACCGGATGTTGTAAAAACGATATCGAAAGCTTTTGCAACCTGGCTGTGCAGTGAAAAAGGAACGTCGCTGGAGAAGTTGAAAATTGGTGTTGGTTGCGATTCACGACTCACTGGGACAGAGTTGTCAGCTGCTTGTTTTAACGGTTTAAACGAGGTTGGTATTAAAGCATTCGACTGTGGATTAGCATCTACTCCAGCCATGTTTATGTCGACCATCTTTCCCGAAATGATGTATGATGGTGCAATTATGCTTACAGCCAGTCATTTGCCCTATAATAGGAATGGATTGAAATTTTTTACTAATAAAGGAGGTCTAGATAAATCGGATATATCACAAATTTTAAATTTGTGCGCCGAAGGAAATTTTCCTTCTTACAAAGTCACTAATCATATTCTCAAAGTTGATTTACTAGATCGATATTCTGCTTTTCTCATCGAATCCATTCGTAAGGGTGTAAATAATACTGAAAACTATAATAAGCCACTTTTGGGATTTCATATTGTAGTTGATGCCGGAAATGGTTCGGGTGGTTTTTTTGCCGAAAAAGTATTAGTTCCTTTAGGAGCGGATATTTCGGGAAGTCAGTTTTTGAACCCGGATGGAAATTTTCCTAACCATATTCCTAATCCTGAAGATAAGACAGCAATGGCTTCGATATGTAGTGCTGTTAAATCAAATAATGCCGATTTAGGAATTATTTTTGATACCGATGTTGACCGGTCAGCAGCTGTGGATAAATGGGGTAATGAAATTAACCGGAATAAGCTTATTGGGTTAATTTCATCAATAATTCTTGAAGAACATCCGGGAACGGCAATTGTTACCGATTCTATAACTTCTGACGGCTTAACCGAATTTATTGAACAACAACTCAAAGGCAAACATCATCGATATAAAAGGGGATACAAAAATGTTATTAACGAAGCTATTCGCTTAAATCAAATGGGAGAAGAATGCTGGTGTGCCATAGAAACCAGTGGACACGCTGCATTAAAAGAAAACCGTTTTTTAGATGATGGGGCTTTTCTTATCACAAAAATTCTAATTAAAGCCGCTCAACTTAAAAGGGTTGAACAAACAATTGACACTATTACCGAAAAGTTAAAACTTCCTTATGAAAGTGAAGAATTTAGAATTAAGGTTAAAACTGCTGATTTTAAAGATTATGGAAATTTGATTATTAAGGATTTGGAATCATTTGTTAGTAAAATTGAAGGTTGGAGCGTTGTGCCTAATAATTATGAAGGAATTAGGGTTTCATGTGCTCAAAATGCAGGGAATGGGTGGTTTTTATTAAGGCTTTCGCTTCACGATCCGGTTATCCCCTTAAATATTGAATCAGTAGAGGAGGGGGGCGTTGGTTTTATTGCCTCAAAACTAGCAATATTCGCGGCAAGTTATGAAATGCTCGATATAAGCACTATTAACAATTATATAAATTAAGCTTTCCTTATGCGACGGGTTTTTACAATTGGTGAAACGGTTTTGGATATAATTTTTCAAAATCAGATACCAATTGCTGCAAAGGCTGGAGGCTCAATGCTTAATGTGGCAGTTACCTTAGGCCGACTGGGAATTAATGTCCATTTTGTAAGTGAATTTGGCAAGGATCAGGTAGGTGATATTGTAGCTGATTTTCTTCATTCGAACAATGTGAATACTGATTTTTCATATAGGTTTCATAATGGTAAAACTTCTCTTGCTTTAGCTTTTTTAGATGAAAGTCAAAATGCAAATTATAGTTTCTACAAAGAATACCCCTCTAAACGGTTAGATATATTGATTCCTGATTTTTTGGAAGATGACATTGTTTTATTTGGGTCTTTTTACGGTATTTCTTCCGAGATAAGAGAAATGTTATATTCAATTCTGATAAAAGCTAAAAAATCGAAAGCGATAATAATTTACGATCCAAATTTTCGCAAGACACATCTTCACGAATTAAAGGTGCTTATGCCTTCCATTAAAGAAAATATTGAATTTGCTGATATTATTAAAGGATCGAATGAAGATTTTGAATTGATATTTAATGCGGAAAATCCAATGCAAGCATTTCAGAAGCTGGATGATGATAGTAAAATTTTGTTTTATACAGCGGGGAAAGAGGGGGCTTTTTATTATTCGAATAAGGAAAATGGACGGGTAAATGCAAAATCAATTATACCAATAAGCACTGTAGGAGCGGGCGATAACTTTAATGCCGGCATAGTATTCGGTCTTCTTTCCGAAGATGTAACTTATTCTGATATCCAACATATTGATTGCCGGAAATGGTTAAAGATTATTCAACATGGGATAAACTTTGCCTCAGAAGTTTGCCTTGGTTTGGATAATTATATTTCAGCTTCCTATGCTAAAGAATATTTGAAAATAAATAAATTTGAGCCTTAAACAGAGATTAAATAAATCCACATGCATTATTTGTCTTTATATGTTAATTTTAGTTTTTAAAACCATCGTATTATGAGAATAAATTCTGACGAATGTTTAGGTGTGATTATAGATATGCAGGACAAGTTATTACCTCACATGCATGAACATGAAACATTGTTAAAACGAATTTCAATATTAATTCAAGGATTACAATTCTTAGATGTTCCCCTCATTGTAACGGAACAATATACCCGAGGATTGGGGTACACAGTTGAACCTGTAAAAAATTTATTTCATGGTTTTAATTCAATAGAAAAAATATCTTTTAGCTGTTGCGATGAACCGTTATTTAACGACCAAATGAAATGGCTGCGAAGAAAAGTTGTCATTATTGCAGGAATCGAAACTCACGTTTGTGTTCTTCAAACGGTAGAAGATTTATTAGATCAAGGGATTTTACCTGTAATTGTTGAAGATTGCGTTTCTTCCAGAAACTTATCGGATAAGCAAACTTCCATTTCGAGGATGCAGCGCGAAGGTGCTGTTATAACAACCAGTGAATCGATTTTATTTGAATTATGCAGGCATGCCGGGAATGAGCGCTTTAAGGCTATTTCGGGTTTAGTAAAATAATAAGCTGTTAGTTATTGCATAATAAAAAATTTTTTTACTTTTAGGCGTTATTATTCTTAAACTCACCTAAATTATGGTCAAAAATACTCTTTTGTCAGTTCTTTTTTTGGGGCTACTATTAGTGGTAGCGTGCAAATCATCTACAAATTCTTCAGGAACTAACTCAGACAGTGCCTTAGCCGATTCCATTGCTCAAGTTGATACTGTTTCTATTGAAGATGGTGGAATTCAGATTTTTTATAATATGTATCTTTCTGTAGAAATGAATACATTATTTAATAGCATTGGAGCTTCTTTTAATAAAAACATTATCAATCCCTTTGAAAAGGCTTCAGAATATGAGATAAGCAGCGATAAAGCTGTAAATCTTGGCGTTTATGCAGTAGATTTGAGTTATGCCCGCGCGTTCGATCAAATTGATTATGCCGGGAATTATCTAAAAACGATGCATAAGCTTGCTACAGAACTTGGGATTCCAGATGATAAATTCTATTTATCTGTAAAAAGAATTGAGCAAAATGTTTCGAATAAGGATTCATTGGTTAAGATTGCAAACGAACTTTATTTGGCTACTGAAAATTATCTTAAAGACAGCGATCGGGAAAGTGCTGCTGCTATGGTTGTTTTAGGAGGTTGGACAGAAGCTATGTATATCGCAACCAGCATGGTAAACAAGAAACAAAAAGACATTGAGTTGATGGAGAGGATTGCTGACCAAAAATCGTCTCTTAAAAACTTAATTGATTTATTAAGTAAATATAAAAACGATAAAACAGTAGTTGCTTACCTGGAGCAACTTAATAAACTATCGTTATCATTTGAAAAACTGGTGATTGATGAAAGTAAATTGGATGCTACATACAAACAACTTGCTGAAGTAACATCTTTAGTACAATTACTTCGTAAAGAAATAGTGGAGTAATTCTTTTTTAATCGAAAGCATATACAGAGCGGTTTGTTTATTTAAACAGACCGCTTTTTTATTTCACCAAATCTCTAACATTATTCTTCACCGGTAGGTTCAATGTCAGTCTCATCCGACAACAAAATTGCTGACTCGGAGGGAGGCATAATAGTTACGTTTTTAAGTTTTATTTGAATTTGCCGGGTTCTGGTGCCTACTAAGTTATCAATATCTTCGCTTGCTTTATTTATTTTCTCCTGTGCTTTTTTCAATACATCATTAAATTTCGAGAATTCTGTTTTTACAGCACTGAGAATTTTCCATACTTCGCTGCTTCGCTTTTCGATAGCTAACGTGCGGAAACCCATTTGAAGGCTGTTTAATATGGCTGCAAGGGTAGTTGGACCGGTTACCACAATTTTGTATTCTCGTTGAAGTATTTCCAATAAATTAGTTCTTCTTACAATTTCAGCATATAGTCCTTCGGTCGGTAGAAACATAATTCCAAATTCTGTAGTGTGGGGAGGATCAATATATTTATCCCGAATATCTTTTGCCACTCTTTTAATATTATTCTCCAATAGTTTGATGCAATTTTGAATAGTTGCAGAATCTCCGTTATCATATGCTTCCATAAGAGAGTAGTAATCCTCCAACGGGAATTTTGAATCTATAGGAAGATAAACTACTTTTCCGTCATCATCTTTTCCGGGAAGTTTTATGGCAAACTCCACATTTTCTCTTGACCCTTTTTTTGTTGCTACATTAATATCATATTGATCCTTCGTGAGAATTTGCTCTAAAATATTTCCAAGTTGTACTTCGCCAAATACCCCCCGGGTTTTTACATTCGATAATACTTTCTTTAAATCCCCTACGCCGTTTGCAAGAATTTGCATTTCCCCCAATCCTTTGTGCACAAGCTCTAGACGCTCACTAACTTGTTTGAAAGATTCGGTTAACCTCTTATCAAGGGTGGTTTGGAGTTTTTCGTCCACAATATTGCGCATTTCTTCCATTTTTTTGGAATACTCATCCTGCAAGTTTTTAAGGCGAATCTCAATGGTTTCTCTCATTTTATCGAGTCGCACCTCTATTGTTTTATTTATCTCATTTTGAACCACAACCGAAGCTTCCATTTTCTCCCGGAGCAATTCGTTAAAACTTTTCATATTTTTACTGAAATTTTCTTCGAAAGAAAGAAACGACTTTTTTAACTCATCCCTATTTAAAGCATCTGCACTTGCTGCAAGCTGTTGATACGATTTTAACTGGGCAGCAAATGTGTCTAATTGCATATTTTGAGTCCGTCCAATATCTGCTATATATTTAGTTATTAATTCGCTAAATGTTTTAAATTGGTTTAAATTGTCATCGCGTTGTTGTTTACTGTTTTTTGAAATTTCTTCCCGAATGAATGAAAACTCCTGACGATTATTTCGTTCGGATTTTTCAAATAAGCTTTCCAACTGATTCTCACGTTGAGAGTTCGATGGTTTTAACTTGAGTACCAGGATTACAATAAATTGAACGGTTATGATTAATGCAAATACGATTAATAACGATGTGTTCATAAGTAAAACGATTGTTGAATAAGTCAAGATAAGTTATTTAAATTTGGTATTATCTATTTATATATCGATTTTATTAACACGCTTTTAAAATTACAATACTACACATATACAACTGGTAGCCCCATATGCAAAAAAGTTCATGATTTTGTATTTAAAAAAATTGTATTAACTTTACTACAACATTCTAAATCGTATAATAAACCCCATAATACCTAAACACAAAGGTTATGTTTAAAAAAGAAATTCTTTCTTCCATCAAGCCAATTTTATTTGTTTCGTTTTTGTTTCTAATAGCATCCTGTTCTCAGGGAAATAAGGGTAATTCCAATGGATTGGCTATTGACTCAGCTGATTTAGAACAAGATATTTTTGAAGATATCAGTACAGCAAAACAAATATTTTATTCTTTACCCTCGCCTTTGGAATCGGCAATGTTAATTAAATCTTCGGGTGCTACTTTTGAAGAAAAATTCTTAAATTCCACCTCTAATACCACCAAATATACATCCAACAAAAGTTTAGCGCTTAACCTTGGGGTTTATACAACCGATTTAAGTTATGCCAGTATGTTTGATCAGGCTCAAACAACCATAACCTATATGGATGCCGCAAAAAAAATGGCAGATGGTTTAGGTATTCTGGATGCAATTGATAAAGGCACTATTGATCGTTTGGAAGAAAATATAAATAACCGGGATGTAATTCTTGATATAATTTCTGAAACTTTCATGTCATCAACCTCGTTTTTGAAGGATAACGACAGGCAAGCTCTATCGTCTATTGTAATGGTAGGAGGATGGATCGAAGGTTTGTATATTGCTACTCAGTTAGTGGGAGATAAACCAATTGCCGATAATAAAATTGTTGACAAAGTGGTTGATCAGAAATTATCTATTGATATGGTTATAAAGCTTCTCGAAGGTAGCAAAGGAACTCCTGACATAGATGGAATTATTGTTGAAATGACTGATTTAAAAGCTTCTTATGACAAAATTACGATTAAGTCATCGAAGATTGAGCCTGTTGTAGATGAAAAAACCAAAGTTACCACGTTAAAATCACAATCATCTTCGAATGTAACCCAAGAAGTTTTTATTGAATTACGTGATAAAATTAAAAACATAAGAACAAATTATACGCTTTAATAAAATCAGTTATGAAGAGAATATTACCGGTTGTAGCTTTATTATTATTACTTGTAACCGTAAATTTTTCAGCAAGTGCACAATGTAAAGGCTTTGCCAAGAAAATATGCAAACTTGAGCTTATCCCATATATCCACGATGGTAATTATCATGCAGCCATCTTAACAGAAGGAGAAGAAGCAGAGTTGTATAAAACTTTTTATGAAGGGCAGGAATACCGCATCGCAATCTGTGGCTCAGATGCATTACCTCCTATTGAATTTAAAATTATTGATTCAAACAGAAATGTTTTGTTTAATAATAAAGAACATGGTTTGGCAAAAAGTTGGGATTTTAAACTTGAATCAAGCCAACAGCTTAAAATTGTAGTTAAAGTTCCTGCAAATGCTAGCCCAAAACCTGAAACTGAGTTAATAAGTGGTTGTGTAGCAATTATGTTTGGTTTCAAAGGATAGAAAGCAAAATGAAATATTTTTAAAAGGGACTTTTGTCCCTTTTTTTGTTTCTACCAACAACCTTTTAATTGTAATAACGTAACACAGGGGTAATTTAAATTAATTGCTATGAAAAACGTATTCATTATAATTATTGCCGCTCTGTTGCTAAATTCCGGTTGCGAGGTTCTTGAAAATAGCGGGTTGAATGATTCGGAAATTGCAGAAGGATTGAAAACTGCACTGGAAGTTGGAACTGATTCCTCTGTATTTATAACTTCGAGTATAGATGGGTACTATAAAAACCAAGCACTTAAAATATTGTTGCCCCCGGAAGCTGATGTTATTGTCGATAATATTAATAAAATACCATTGGGGGATCAATTGCTCGAAAATGTTGTATTACGTTTAAACCGTTCTGCAGAGGATGCTGCAAAATCTGCTGCCCCCATCTTTAAAAGTGCCATTCAGGGAATGAGTTTAACAGATGCTTTGACAATTTTAAATGGACAAAATCCATCGGACAAATTAAAAAGCGCTTCTTTTGATTCGACAGCTGCTACTGGTTATTTAAGAAGTACAACCAATGATCAATTAGTTGAAGCTTTTTCTGTACCTATAAATGCCTCACTTGATAAAAAATTAGTAGGAGGAATTTCCACTAACTCTGCATGGAAAGATCTTACATCTGCCTATAACGCTGTTGCTCCATTCATTCTTAAACCTCAGGTCAATACAAACCTTGGGCAGCATGTTACCCAAAAAGCACTGGATGGTTTGTTCCTGAAAGTAGGAGAGGAGGAAGTGAAAATCCGACGCGACCCATGGAAATGGGCCACCAAGGTTGTAGGAGATATATTGACTAGGGTATTTGGCTCGAAAACCTAAACATAGATCATTTTACGGGTCATGCCTCCATCAACAATAAAATTCTGACCGGTTATAAAGGAACTTTGGTCAGAAGCTAAGAAAAGGACCAAATTGGCAATATCATCTGCTTTCCCAACCCTTCCTGCGGGATGCTGTAAATGATCTTCTTCCGAAAGAGGCGGTTCGTTTCTTAGATTCGACTTTTTAAATTCGGAGACATCTATCCATCCCGGACTAATACAATTGACTCTTATTTCTGGGCCAAGACTGATAGCCAGAGCATGAGTAAGAGAGTAAACAGCACCTTTTGATGCAGAATATGCCTCTGTATTTGCCTCAGACATAAATGCCCTGGTTGAGCAAATATTAACAATTGAGCCTTTCTTTTTACGCAAATATGGTTCGCACATTTTGGAGAATAGAAAAGGTCCGGTGACATTTACTGCTATAACTTTGTTCCATTCACGCAAGGTCAACTGCGAAATAGGCTTATTATTCGATATTGCTGCATTATTTACCAGCAGGTCGATTTGACCAAAAGTTGAATAAACTAGAGTGACCAATTTGGTAACATCGCCCTCAACTGAAACATCTCCATGCATAAAAATTACATTACCCAACGATTTTAACTCTTCTAAGGTTTCATTACCAGCCTCAGAATCTGAATCAAAAATTGCAACATCAAATCCCGAATTTAGTAGTGCAATGGAGATACTTTTGCCAATGCCCTGAGCTCCCCCCGTTACAATTGCGCTTTTAACTTCCATTGGTGCTTATTGAAAAAGATTCTCATCTCTTATTAAAAAAAGTATGGAAGATTGAGATACCACAATATATTTCTCCTCATTAAACTGTATCTCGAAACTACTGTTCTGAAGGTAAACCGCAAGGTCTCCTTCAATGGGCTGCAATGGCACATACTTCACCTGGTCGTTTTTATTTTTCCAGGGTTCATCACCATCAGCAATTGCTGGAATCGGATACCCCGGTCCAACTTTTACCACATAACCGCTTTGAATTTTCTCATTTTCCTGAAGACCGGGTGGCAGGAATAAACCGGTTTTAGTTCTTTCGAGAGGACTGCGGGGTTTAATCATTACACGGTCACCAACCATAATAAATTTATTTAGATCCTTTCCCTCAATATTGATTGGCATAAATTATTAATTTTAAACGCTATAAGTTAATATCTATATTTCATTGAATTTCAACAAAATACTTGAAGAAAGGAATCCTGCTTGAAAAAAATCACAGGATTCCTTTTTGAATCGACAGATTTTTATTCAAGTATTTTTTCGATCTTTTTAAGCTCCTCATGAGAAAATTCTTTGTTGTCCAAACATTTGAGATTGTCATTAAGTTGTTCAACACTACTTGCACCAATTAAAACGGAAGTCACCCGTTTATCTTTCATTAACCACGCTAATGCCATTTGAGCCAACGATTGATTGCGACTGACCGCAAGATCGTTTAACTTTTTTATTTGTTGCAGCCGCTCATTCGTAAGCATTTCAGGTCGCAGGAAAACTCCTTTGCTTGCTCTTGATCCTTCGGGGATACCATTTAAATACTTATTAGTTAGCAATCCTTGTGCAAGTGGCGAGAAGGGAATACAGCCAACACCATTGTCTTCCAGAACATCTAGTAAACCTCCTTCTACCCAACGTTCAAACATGGAATACTTAGGTTGGTGAATTAAGCAAGGCGTTCCCAAATCTTTCAATATCTTTATTGCTTTCTTAGCCTGGTCGGCATTATAATTTGAAATTCCGGCATAAAGCGCTTTGCCTTGACGAACTATCAAATCGAGGGCAGCCATGGTTTCTTCGACAGGGGTTTCCGGATCGGGCCGGTGGGAATAGAAAATATCAACATATTCCAGTTGCATCCGTTTCAAACTTTGGTCGAGGCTCGAAACAAGATTTTTCTTTGAACCCCATTCACCATATGGCCCAGGCCACATTAAATATCCGGCTTTTGTCGAAATAATCATTTCATCGCGGTGTTCTTTAAAGTCCTTATTTAAAATGAGTCCAAAATTTTCTTCTGCTGAACCCGGAGGAGGTCCATAATTATTAGCCAAATCAAAATGGGTAATCCCTGAATCAAATGCTTTCCATAATACTTTTCTGAAATTCTCAAATAAATCAGTCCCTCCAAAGTTATGCCAGAGGCCAAGGGATAATGCAGGGAGTTTAATGCCACTTTTGCCGCAACGGTTGTATACCATTTGATTGTACCTGTTTTGAGATGCTACATAGCTCATAATTTACTGAGTTAAATTGGTTTCTTTATTTAATTATGTATTTTTAACGTGGTAATAGTTCGAAATTATAAAAGTAATATAAAATGAAAAATTTACGGTTGCTCTTCCTATGTTTTCTTACATCGCTTATTCTGATTTCTTGTGGAAAAAAGGAGATGCCTTTTCAAAAATTGGTTAACGATCAGCTTGAGTTTTCTACCAGTCAGTATCTCAAAATGTTCGATTTAACAAAAGATAGCCTAACACTTCCCAGATCGTATTCAAAAGAAGGTAAGCTTGTTATGGCACCCTCCGATTGGTGGACCAGTGGCTTTGTTCCCGGAACTTTGTGGTATTTATATGAGAATACTATGGATACTATTGTGAGAAGTGCTGCTATGAATTATACAAAACGGGTGGAAAAAGAGCAATTTAATAAGGGAACCCACGATTTAGGTTTTATGCTTTATTGCAGTTTCGGAAACGGATATCGTTTAACTGCTGATACTTCGTATAAAAGAGTTCTAATTACAGGCGCCCAATCCCTTATTTCAAGAAATAAACCGCAAATTGGCTGTATTCAGTCGTGGAATTCAAATGAAGAATGGCAGTTTCCTGTAATAATAGATAATATGATGAATTTAGAGTTCCTGATTTGGGCTACTAAAGCAACCGGCGATTCTACCTATTATAAAATTGCCATTTCGCATGCAGATACCACCATGAAAAATCATTTTCGGTCAGATTATAGTTGTTATCATGTTCTTAATTATGACACTATTCGGGGCAAAGTGTTAAATAAACAAACGCATCAGGGAGCATCCGATTCCAGTGCATGGGCCCGTGGGCAGGCATGGGCATTATACGGGTATACGATGATGTATCGCGAAACGCTTATTCCCCGCTATTTGGAACAGGCAAAAAATATTGCTTCATTTATCTTAAAAAATCCTAATTTACCATCTGATAAAATACCTTATTGGGATTTCGATGCACCTGCAATTCCTAATGAGCCCAGAGATGCTTCAGCAGCTTCAATTATTTGTTCGGCACTTATAGATTTAAGCCAATTTGTTGAACCAAGTCTTTCCAAAGAATACATGAATGTAGCCGAACAACAAATTAAAGTGCTTTCTTCGTCTTTATACAGAGCGGAACCGGGCACAAACGGTGATTTTATTTTAAAACATTCTGTAGGTTCTAAGCCACACAATTCCGAGGTAGATGTTCCGTTAACATATGCCGATTATTATTATGTGGAAGCCTTAATCCGAATGAAAGAAATATTATCGAGAAATACTCCGGAATAAAGTACATGGAGAAAAAGGGGGAAATTTATAAACACATTTTGATATGTTGTGATTGAGTTATTGGAATTATTTAAAAAAAAACAGCCAGAAACTTCATTCATTCATTCATTTAGTTAAGCTTGTATCGAATTCCAAAAACAAGATAATTTGGAGCAATTTGAAATTGAAACGAGTTTGAAATGTGATCAACTTTATTGTTTCCTGAACCTGAAGAGTTTACACTATGATTGAAACCTATGAAGCCAATTCCAGCTTCTAAACCAATTTTTTCCGTTACATTATAGCGAAAACCCGGAGTAATACCTAAACTTATTTGTTGGTTTTTACTTTCGCTTGATACCGTAATATTGCCTGTTTTACTTTCATTTGTTGTTTTACCAAATCCAAAGTCAGCCCCTACTTGCCCATAGAAAAAAGCTTTGTCTCCTAATGGGAAATATTTTCGAACAAAAGGAGATATCTGGAAACTACCAGTTTTATTGACCGTTTCGGTATTGGTGCTTTTACTTGTATTTTTAACTAATGAATAGCCCATGCCAATTCCTGCAGAGAAATTTTCAGTTAAAAAGTATTCTGCATTGGGCATTATAGAAAAATTCACAGTTTTTGGTCCATCGACAGTGCTATTGCTATACTCAGTCTTGCTTGACCCTGCTGAAAAGGATAAATTTCCTCCTACCACAATTGATCCTTGGGATAATTGGGCAAACGATTGAAACTGATTACCTATTATTGTAATTGTAAGAATGAAAATACATTTTTTCATGTTAATCTTTTTAGTTTAAAATATTCGTATCGGATAAATAACCATAAATTCTGAAGAATAAGCTCATCTTTAATTTATTCTGGTCGTTTATGTATTTATCATTCTAAAGGATCCGGCTGTTTTATTTAAGTTAACGAAATAGTGCTTTTTTTATTTGAAATTTTTAGATAGAGTTGAAATCAATTTGTATTGAAGAACTGTTTGAATTTATGGCTTAAGATTAACTACTCAGTATGAATTTTAAGTACATTATCTTCAAAAACGAAAACTAAGCTTTATAAGGGTTTTCGGGGAGTATTTACTATTTGTTTTTAATTAAATACAGCTCTATTGTATTTATTATTAGATGGATAGAAGTTTTTTTTAAAATTATAAATATTAACGGATTATTATAAAGCTATTTACTTAAATTTTTTACATTTGTGTTTATATAATTTTAATTAACTAATCATGAACATTTATTTAGGTAACGTTGATTTCAAAGTATCAGAGGAACAACTAACAGATTTATTTGCTGAGTACGGAGAAGTAAAGTCTGTAAAGATTATTACGGATAAATTAACCGGCAGAAGCAAAGGCTTCGCATTCGTAGAAATGCCGAACGATCCTGAAGCAAAAGAAGCTATATCTAATTTAAACGGATATATGCTTAACAACAGAGAACTTTCCGTTTCTGTAGCTCGTCCTAAAGAAGAAAGAAAACCTTTCCGAAACGATTATGGTGGAGGAAATAGCGGTGGTAATGCTGGTGGAAATAAAGGCGGATATAATCGTAGATACTAAATTAAGATATTTATAGCACCCAATAATCGCAGTATCTTGGATAAAGTACTGCGATTATTTATTTAATTAAGTTTGGTAAAACTAGCTAGGCGGGAAGTATTATTTTTGGCAATACTTCAAAAGGTATTCGTGGGCTTCCTTGCTTCCGGCATTATAAGATTTCTGCCAATAATAACAAGCAGATTCCAAATCATTCAATTTATACTTCGATATTCCTCTACCAAGATTTGCATTCGGATCGTCGGGGTTTAAATCGAGCGCCATTCCAAAATCCAAATCAGCATTTACAATTTGTGTGGTTTTTAACCTCAAATTCCCCCGAAGTATATAATACTGTGGGTTTGATTGTTCTTTAGCAATTAGTTCATCTAAGCTCCGCTTAGCAGTTAAATAATTCCCAGTTTCAATATCCATTTTTACTTTAGCAAGCACAACTTCTGTTAAAGAAGGAATGCAAAACTCGAGAAATTGAATATCCTGAATTGCCTTTTCGGTATTTCCTAATTTTCTGTTTACTTCCAATCTATTAATATAATATTGGTAATTATATGGGTTACGCTCTATAGCTTCATTTAAAGAAATAAGGGCTTCATTATTATCGCTCTTGTTTTGCAACACTTTTGATTTTTGAAAGAGAAATTTGTCGTTACCTGAATTTTGTTCCAAGGCTTGATTTATTGATTTTAGTGCAGCATCGTATATTCCTTTTTCTTGAAAGTAAACCGATTGGAAAAATTTCAATTCAGCATTGGAAGGATATTTGATAATAGCATCATCTAAAGCATTGGTGAAATTATCGTTAATCCCTATTTCAGCCAAGGAGCGAATTTGATTGATTTTAATTTCCAATTCCGAATAGTCTAAATTCTGAATCAATTTTTCCCAGTCTGGAGTATTCTTTAAATGTTGAAATGCATCATCGTTAAAAACCTTACTTAAAGGGAGTTTGTTTCTGTTTTTGAAATATGCCTTTAAATGCTCAATTGCTTGTGAATTTTTATTTAGTTGCGCATTACATTGCGCTATTTCCAGTTGATACTTTCCAGGTGTTTTTTCTTCGGTTTTTTGAAAAAGTGAAAGTGATTTTTCATAGTTTTTTAAGCCATACAAAATTCTCGCTTCAATTACAGGGTAATCTTTGTTAGTTTTCGACTCAGTGAAATTCAGAGATTCAAGGGCTTCATTGTATTGCATCTTATCTGCCAGTATGAAAGATTTGATAAGATATTTGTCGGGTTTTTGACAATGCAGCGTAAATGGAAGAAATGATAATAATATAATTAGCGATTTAGAATTAGTCATTTCAATTTTTTTTTGAATAGTTAATTTTGTTTGAACTTGTTTAACCTTACTTAATAATAATATGTTTATTATTACTCGATGAAGGGTTTTGCTCCGTCTTCGTAATATAAATGTACAAAACCGGTAAGTGTTCTTGCCTCAATTCCGGTTAACCGGGGTTCATATACATCGCATATATAGTAATATATTCCGGTGGCGAGGAAATTTTTTGAATCAATATCCCTTCCGTCCCAATTGATATCAGCATTTTCGGTGGTAAAAACGAGTTTTCCCCATCGATTATACATTTTCATATTTACTTTTTTCACATAACCATTCGGGTTGTACGATTTAAAAATGTCGTTCACCCCATCTCCGTTAGGGGTAAACACATTGGGCAACTCATATCCGGCGCAGCTATCGATACATATTAATGCAGACGGATTACTTTCGTTATTAAAACTGTCGACTGCCGTAATTTGATAACATGCTGCCAAAGATTCTGGCGATATATGTCTGAAAACAGTATCATTTACATTCGTAATTTCAGCAAGAAGTTGCATGTCACCATCAATTTGAGTCTTATAAAACAACTTATAGGAGACTACATCGTTTGAGCAGGAATGATTCGGATTATTCCAAGTAATAACGTTAAGCGAACTATCACAAATAGTTTTTACGGTAAGTGAAGGAGGACATGGTTTTGTGGTATCTATAGGCGTTACGCAGGCAATATGCGACCAATTTTGGTTATTGTAAAGGGTCCCATCTAAATCGCGAAATCCTATGCTTTTTATGCGGTAGCATACTTTTTGACCATTTGCCAATCCGATATCGATATATTCTTCTGTATTCGTAAATCCTACAGAATCGTAATTTAATGTGGTTGGATTTTGCCTGTAAATAATATATTGATTATTTAACCATGGGACGTTTCTGCCAAACCGAATGAGAACTTTATTATCCGAAGGAAGTAAGTCAGGGAACATGGTGGATGCTACTTCCGGCTTTCCAATCGGGAAACGGTCGCCAGGAGCATTATTAAATAGTTCAACTTTATACAAATAAGGGAATTTTTCTGTATTTAGTGGTTTATCTACAAAAAAAGTATCTAGTAAATCCAGGGATGCAATTCTTTTTAATTCCACAAAATTGTTGCCTAATAAATTATCTGTTCTGGAAATTATATATTCGTAAGGGCCATTAGCAGGTATTGAATCCAAATCTTTTGGCTTGACCCACGAAATGTATACCTCGCCATTATTCTGATCCAATACATTTACACTGGCATTCAACATCGAAGGAGCCCCAGGGATTAGTGTTGAGCAGTCTTCATCCGAAGGATAACTTTGTGCCCCATCGGGGAAAATAGCAACTACCCTGTAACAATAATTCATACCGAGGCTTAGGCCAGCTCCTTTATTATTATCTATAAAGCTGGTATCGTTAATACCTTTAATAGTCACAATAAGTTCGTACCCCGAATTTGGGCGAATTCCTCCAACACAACTATCCATTATATTTGGAACGGACGAAATACTTCTATATACTTCGTATCCAATCGCAGTAAGGCATGGACTTTTTGACCATTTTACCTTAATAGTATTGTTTCCGGGAATGGCTTGAATCTGTTTTGGGCCTGGTGCCATTACGCGAATATTGAAATTGTCAATATCGACAAGCTTAAGATCCGGATAATTGTCTTCTGCTTTAAGTACAACCGTATAAGGTTGTTTTCGAACATGCTCGCAAGTTGTTTGCCAGCGAAATATAGATGTTGAAGAGCCTTTTACTGATGAAATAGTTTTAAAAGTAGCAGGAGCAGTCTTCACGGCAAATGGGCCTCCGGTAGCTGTCTGAACAATTTTATCAGAGTCCTTGTCTAAGCTGGTTATGGATAATCGGATTGAATCTCCGGCTACAACACAAATATCTTTAATGGAAGGATTTACTGGTGGATTATTCTTAGAATTATATACTTCCACCTGCATGTCGCGGATAATATTGTTAATCTTGATTCCATTGCGCCATTCTTCAACATTCATGGCTATATTAAAAATTCCACTGTCAACCGGGGCATCCCAAACTAAATCTCCGGAAATTGAATCGACATATAATTTTTTTGATGACCGCGGATAGGAATAATTTTCGATAGGTTTACCGTTTTCCTTGGTACAAATAGTCAGTTTGTAAGAAATACTATCTCCATCAACGTCAAACGCCGCAGGATTATGAATAAATGTTCTGCCAACTGCCGCTTTATCGATGGGGTAATTCAATAATACGGGAGTATTGTTGGTTCCCAGAATTGGATTTATTACCATGGTAGTTTTTACCGAAAATATGACATTCACCGAATTTGGAATATTTAATACACCGTAATTGCGATTAGGATCCTGCATAACAATAGAATATGTTCCCGGACCTGGAAAGGTATGTTTCGTTAGGTAGGTGTTTTTTCGATAAAAATCGGGTAATTCTATTTTGTTAACCCTTGGAGCAACGGAATAAGTGTTATCCCCCCATTGTATTTCCAGGGCATCGCGGTCGGCAGCGCTTAATGTATAGGTAAATGTGGTAATGGTAAACTCAAATTCGTATTGAGATATTTGTCGGTATGTAATTTCTCCGGCCCGATTATGAGTGGCTTTTAAATTTCCTATTAATAGCAGGGAAAATAAAACTAATACTATTTTTTTCATTCTGTCTATCTTTAATCTCTTGTAAATTTCAACTAACAAATCTTAGATTCCAATCGAAATTAATGCCCTATAAATTCAGATCGATGGCGTAATTCATAAAATTAAGGTTATATCCTTTTTCTTTACCATCTATGCTAAAAATAACCAGGTTTGTTTGATTTTCAAATATATCGAGTAATAATCCGTTTTTCATTTGAATCGATTTTAATTTACCTTTTATAGGAGTTGTAGAATAAAACACTATACCATCGTCCGTAATTTCGTATTTATCAAAAACAAGTGAAAGGGGAGTTTTGTTGTTGGTTTTCAGGAGGAATGTCTTCTCAAAATATTGGGTTAGATATTTTTTCCATTCAGGGTTCATGTTTGCTTTGCCAATATTCAATTTTACATTATAGTTATGGTTAAAAGCAAGTTCTAAATCGTCGGGATAAAATTTTATTGTAATATTAGCTTCTTTTTTACTGGAAGAATATTCAAAATTAAAGATGGCTACATGCACTGGATGCAGGAAGGAATAAAGTTGGAAACAAATAATAGCAATAAATTTTGAAGCGAACACTTTAATTAATTTTGATACAAATTTACAATTATTTCGCTTTGGTAGTGGGCGAAATTTGAGGTTATTTAACAGAATTTAGCACGATGAACTGGAATAATGATATTAAAGAATTTGGGGTTTTTCTGAAACTTGAAAAATCAGTTTCGGAGAATACTTTGGTAGCTTATATTTCCGACATTGAAAAGCTTCAACTGTTTGTTTCTGAAAAGTATCCGGAACTATCGCCTAAGAATGTAAACCTTCAGCATCTTCAGGAGTTTTTATTTTTGATATCGAAGGGAGAAATGAGTGCGCGTTCTCAGGCAAGGCTAATTTCTGGAATTCGAGCTTTTTACAAGTTTTTATTGTTGGAGGATGAAATTGGTGTTGATCCTACCGAATTATTAGAATTCCCAAAAATAGGAAGAAAGTTGCCCGATGTACTTTCTGTATTGGAAATTGATACAATTGTAGGTTGTATCGATTTAAGCAAACCGGAAGGGCATCGAAATAAAGCAATGATTGAAACAATGTATGGTTGCGGATTGCGGGTTTCAGAGCTTATCAATTTAAAGTTCTCGGGCTTGTTTGAAGAAGATGGCTTTGTGAAAATTACAGGAAAAGGAAATAAGGAAAGGTTAGTGCCGATTAGTCCCCGGGCAATAAGTGAAATTAATTACTATAAAGATAAAATTCGTAACCATTTGGACATTAGAAAGGGATATGAAGATTTTGTTTTTTTAAATCGAAATGGGAAAATGCTTACACGTGTTATGGTGTTTACAATAATCAAACAATTAGTGCACCTGGCAGGAATAAAAAAAAATATCAGTCCGCATACATTTCGGCATTCATTTGCTACTCATTTAATTGAAGGTGGCGCAGACTTAAGGGCCGTGCAAGAGATGTTAGGGCACGAATCTATTCTTACTACAGAAATTTATACGCATATCGACAGGGAATTTCTTCGGGAAGCGATTATTCAGTTTCATCCCAGGGGTAAGTGAAGGATTATTTTGAAGACTAAATTCTTGAGCTAATTTTCTTTAAATGTTAAAACTGAAGTTGTAATATAGTTTATTCCATTTTAAAGCATTATTTATCAACAATATGATTTTTTTAATGGTAATCATGTAAATAAAATATTATAGCATCATGCGGTACAAGGGATGAAAAAAATCAGTAATTTTGTCTCTTAATTTTCATAAAAATCATATATAACTGAAATACAAACAATTAAAAAAGAGTTAAAATGTCAAAAGTTAAACGTGTTTATTTTTTCGGTGCTAAAAATGCCGATGGAAAAGCGGATATGAAGAATTTGCTGGGAGGAAAAGGAGCTAACCTGGCTGAGATGTGTTTATTAGGATTACCTGTTCCTGCTGGTTTTACAGTTACAACCGATGTGTGTACTGAATATTACGCCAATAACTGCGAACTTCCAAAAGAATTGTACGATGAAGTTTGGGAAAACATGGCCAAGGTGGAAAAGGTGATGGGGATGAAGTATGGCGATCCCGATAATGCACTTCTTGTATCGTGTCGTTCGGGTGCCCGTGCATCCATGCCTGGTATGATGGATACCGTGTTGAACGTAGGCTTATGTACTGCCACCATTCCCGGTTTCATCAAAAAAACGAACAACCCCCGTTTCGTGTGGGATTCATATCGTCGTTTAATTATGATGTATGCTGACGTTGTAATGGAAAAAGCTGAAGGTATCGAGCCTAAAGATGGTAAAGGTATCCGCAAGGTATTAGACGAAATGCTGGACGAATTCAAGCACAGCAAAGGATATAAATCGGATACCGATATCGCTGCCGATGAATTAAAGCTTTTAGCTGAAAATTTCAAGAAAAAAGTAAAAGAAGTTCTTGGAACAGAATTTCCTGACGATGCCAAAGAACAGGTAATTGGCGGTATCAAAGCCGTATTCAAAAGCTGGAATGGTAAAAAAGCTATCTCATACCGTCGTATCGAAGGTATTCCTGATGAATGGGGTACTGCTGTAAACGTACAAGCTATGGTATTTGGTAACATGGGCGACACTTCGGCTACCGGAGTTGCATTTACCCGTAACCCTGCTACTGGCGAAAATAAATTTTATGGTGAATGGTTGGTGAATGCACAAGGTGAAGACGTTGTTGCAGGTATCCGCACTCCTAGCCCATTGAACGACGACACCAAAAATGATCAGAACAAACACCTTCATAGTATGGAAGAGGGCTATCCTGTTCTATACAAAGAATTAGATGCTATTCGTTTGAATCTCGAGAAAGCATACAAAGATATGCTCGATATCGAATTCACCATTCAGGAAGGTAAATTATACATGTTGCAGTGTCGTGCCGGTAAACGTACCGGAACCGCAGCATTAAACATGGCTATGGATATGCTTGCTGAAGGTCTGATTGACGAAAAGAAAGCAGTAATGCGCGTAGAACCAGCTCAGTTAGACGAGTTGCTTCACCCAATTTGCGACCCTGCTGAAGAAAAGAAAGTTTCTGTTTTAGTAAAAGGTTTACCTGCCGGCCCTGGTGCTGCTGTTGGTCAAATAGTATTTACTGCTGAAGATGCTGTAGCTTGGCAACGTTTGGGTAAAAAAGTAATTCTTCTTCGTGAAGAAACTAACCCTGAAGATGTTGAAGGTATGCGTGCTGCCGAAGGTATTCTTACCGCTCGTGGTGGTATGACTTCTCACGCTGCTCTTGTTGCCCGTGGTTGGGGTAAATGCTGTATCGTAGGTGCAGGTGGTTTACATGTTAATGTAGCTGCAAAAACCTGTAAAATTGCAGGTACTGATATCACCTTAAAAGAAGGTGATTTTGTTACTATGAATGGTACCAAAGGACACGTTTACCAAAGTGCTTTGAAATTGATGGATGCTTCTGAAAATCCACGTTTCCAAACTTTCATGAAAATGGTAGACAAATTCCGCACTATGGGTGTTCGTACCAATGCTGAAACTCCACAAGATGCTGAAATTGCCCGCGCTTACGGAGCTGAAGGTATCGGTCTTTTCCGGACAGAACACATGTTCTACGGAGAAGGTTCTGAGCAACCACTTTTCTTGTTGCGTAAAATGATTTTAAGTGATGGTAAGGACGAAAGGGTAAAGGCGCTGAAAGAATTATCAGCATTTGTGAAAAAGGATATCAAAGCAACTTTATTGGCTATGGATGCATGTCCGGTAACTTTCCGCTTACTTGATCCTCCTTTACATGAGTTCGTTCCGGTTAGCAAAGAAAAACAAGCTGAGTTGGCAAAAGCATTAGGTATTTCTGCCGAAGCTGTTGCAAAACGTGGTGAAGCATTACACGAAAGCAACCCAATGATGGGTCACCGTGGTGTTCGTTTAGGAATCACTTATCCTGAAGTGTCAGAAATGCAGATTCGTGCAATTTTCGAAGCTACTGTTGAATTGATTAAGGAAGGTAAACAACCTCATCCTGAAATTATGGTTCCTGTTACCAGTGATGTTTCTGAAATTGATTTCACCAAGAAAATAACCGATAAGGTTTATGCTGAAGTTTGCGCTGCAGCTGGTGTAAAATCTATTGACTATAAATATGGTACCATGATTGAAATTCCACGTGCTTGCTTATTGGCTAACAAAATGGCTAAAACAGCTGAATTCTTCTCATTTGGAACGAACGACTTAACCCAGATGACATTTGGTTTCAGCCGCGACGATACAGGTGGATTCATGAATGAATATCTGGATAACAAAATATTGGCAGCAGATCCTTTTCAGACTATCGATCAGGAAGGTGTTGGCCAGTTAATTGAAATGGCGGTTACTAAAGGCCGTGGTGTTCGTAAAGACCTTAAAGTTGGTATTTGTGGAGAACAAGGTGGTGATCCGGCTTCTGTTGAATTCTGTTTTAAAGCAGGCTTAACGTATGTTAGTTGTTCCCCATTCCGTGTACCTATCGCTCGTTTGGCTGCTGCACAAGCTGCCATTAAAGCTGGTAAATAATTGTCTACTGAGATTTATAAATAAAAAAAGCGGCTTTCGAGCCGCTTTTTTTATTTCAGGTAATTATCAGACTGTTTTAAGAATATAGTATTAAGTCGTTAGTAAAACAGTTGAATTTCAGGATTCCGGATTAAATTGCTTTTCAGCAATTATCTTGGTTCCTGTCCACGAAATGTATGCACCAATACTGCATAATACGGCCATTATTATAAAAATTGTATGAATAGATGTCATAAATTGAGGAAGGACATCGGAGGTAATTTTAACTTTCCCCACTAACAGGGAAATAACCATCATGGTTATACCCATACTGAACGCCTGTCCGGCAAGTCGCATGGTGTTTGTTGTTGCTGAAGCCATTCCCAGATATCTTTTTTCAACTGATCCCATAATGACGTTTACATTGGGGGAGGAGAACAATCCGAACCCAATTCCCATTATTACTGATACTCCAATAATAAAATATATGGGTGTAGAAAAGTTTAGAAGAAGCATCAATACAAGCCCAATAACTATTAAACTCATCCCGGATGTTGCCAGAATCCGTGCATCTGTTTGATCACTCCATTTGCCCGCAATAGGTGACATAATAGCTTGTACCACAGGCTGCACTATTAAAACAAATCCGGCATGCTGGGCATTCAATCCTTTGATATATTGAAGATATAAACTCAATAAAAACGAAATGGCATAGGTAGCAGCATAATTGATTAGTGCTGCCGACGTTGCAAATCCGAAAACTTTATTTTCCCAAAAAAGTCGAACGTTTAACACAGGGGATGCCAGTCTTTTCTCAAAAGATATAAAATAAGTAAAAGTTGCTAATCCAACTGCTACCAGCGTAAATCCTATCACTGAAGGTAAATTTGAGAATCCATATAATAATGTACTAAGCCCCAAACCATAAAGGAATGCACCTTTCCAATCGAATGTCTCATCTTTTGTTTCTTTCCATTCTCCTTTAAAAAATATTAAAATTCCTAGCAGAACCAATATTCCAATACCTATAGAGACCCAAAAGATACTTCGCCAACCAAAATTTTGGGTGAGAATACCACCAATAAATGGACCAGATGACAGGGAGATGTAAACTACAGCTGTGTTTATCCCCAATGCTTTTCCCCGCTCGTTTGCCGGGAATACCGAAGTTAAAATTGCCATATTGGTTGCAAAAACCATAGAGGCTCCAATACCTTGCATCAACCGGCCAATTATCATCACACCCCCTGATGTGGAGAATCCGCAGATAAAAGTTGATAATACAAATACCAGGATCCCTAAGGTGAATATTTTTTTACGACCAATCCTGTCGGCCAGTTTACTGAATGGGACTGGTAAAATTGCTGAACTCAATAGAAAAATTGAAACTACCCAGCTTAATTCAATGGCATTGAGTGAAAATTCCTTTGCGATTAGTGGAAGTGCCAGGTTCATAGCGGAACCCATGAATGGGATCAGCGTAGTCGCAAGGCAAATTATAAATAACACAGAATTTCGGCTTTTAGAATTGGGCGGGGTATCCATTTTAAAAGGTTAGATTTTTTAATAATGTTGCAAAGCAACTCTAAAAATTCTACCAAATCAATACCTTTGCCGACAAAAAAATTGGAACGACTTTTTTAGTTTAAGGGTTGTTTCGATCAAACCCCATTGAAATTACTCCAGTTATAAAAATACACATATGCAAACAACTGTATTCCTTGAGAAACACAAAGCACTTGGTGCTAAAATTGTCGAATTTGCTGGTTTTATAATGCCTATTGAATATTCGGGTATAACCGATGAGCATATGGCTGTTAGAAACAATGTAGGTGTTTTTGATGTATCCCACATGGGCGAAATTTGGATAAAAGGTCCAAATGCTCTGGCTTTAATACAACGTGTTACAACCAACGATGCTTCAAAACTGACTGTCGGGAAAGCACAGTATTCGTGCATGCCAAACGGCAAGGGGGGTATTGTCGATGATATTTTGGTATATAAATTCGAAGAACAGAAATATTTATTGGTGGTAAATGCTTCGAACATTGAAAAGGATTGGAATTGGATAAACAGTCAGAACGCTTTTGGAGCTGAGTTAGAGAATGCTTCAGAAAAAACTTCCCAACTAGCAATTCAAGGGCCTAATGCCATTAAGGTACTTCAAAAGCTAACAAATGTAAGCTTGTCGGATATTCCCTATTATTGTTTTACAACTGGCAGTTTTGCCGGTGTTGATAAGGTAATTGTTTCGAATACCGGGTACACAGGAGCGGGAGGCTTTGAACTCTATTTTTACAATACAGATGGCCATAAGATTTGGGATTCTATATTTGAGGCAGGGAAAGAATTCGACATTAAACCAATTGGCCTGGCTGCCCGCGATACACTTCGTCTTGAAATGGGATTTTGTTTGTACGGTAACGATATCGACGATACTACTTCGCCTATAGAAGCTGGTTTGGGTTGGATTACAAAATTTGTTGAAGGAAAGGATTTTATCGACCGTGAATATAACTTCAACCATAAAACCTATGGAACCGAGCAAAAATTGGTTGGTTTCCAAATGTTGGAAAAAGCAATTCCCCGCCATGGGTATGAAATTACTGACGAAAAAGGTGACAAAATTGGGGAAGTAACTTCTGGTACCATGTCACCATGCTTAAAAATTGGTATTGGACTCGGCTATGTTGCTACAGGATATGAAAAAATTGGGACGGAGATTTTTATTCCAATCCGAAGCAAATTAGTGAAAGCTCAGGTAGTGAAACTTCCTTTTTATAAGGCAGAATAGTTTTTAGACTATAGTCCATAATCCACCGATTTTTTTTATATGGACTATGGACTTATAACTATCAACCAGAATAATAACAAAATTATCAATGAAGGATATACCTCACCTGGAAGTTTGTTTTACACCTGCAACATTCGACAGCTTTGGGAAACCAGGTGCTGTTGTTGCGGTTATTGATGTATTAAGGGCTTCGTCGGCAATTTGTGCTGCATTTATGAACGGTGCGAAAGAGCTAATCCCTGTGGGAGAGATAGAAGAAGCACGGGAGTATAAAAAGCAAGGGTATTTGGTAGCAGCTGAACGCGATGGTTTTGTTCTTGATTTCGCCGATTTCGGGAATTCTCCTTTCAATTTTACTCCCGAACGTGTAAAAGGTAAAACAATAGTCTACAGTACTACGAATGGTACCCAGGCAATTCGTATGGCGGGTAAATGCCATGCAGTAACTGTTGCAGCTTATATTAATTTATCGGCTGTGTGCGAGTACCTGGTGTCGTTTAACCGGGATATAATATTATTCTGTGCCGGTTGGAAGAATAGATTTAGTTTAGAAGATACCTTATTGGCAGGAGCGATGGCTGAAAAAATTCTCGAAAACCCCGGTTTTGTTACTAATTGCGATTCGACCATGGCATCGCTGGATCTTTGGTCTCTTGCAAAACCTAATCTGATGGGATATATTCAAAAGACAGCTCAGAAAAGCAGGCTCCAGAAAAATGGACTTGACGATTGTATTGAATACTGCCATACAATTGATATTACAACTATAGTTCCTGTTTTAAGCGATGGAAAACTCATTGGGAAAATTAAATAATTTCATTTATTTATAAACAACTGTTGAAAATATTTTCTGATAAATATCAACTTTTGAAAATAATCATAACAAAATTGATTTAACTTTGATCCTCTTAATGAAAAACCATAATATTTTGATCATTTTTTAAAGAATTACACATGAAGAAGTATAATTTTAATCCGGGACCATCTACCTTACCAGACATTACAATTGAAGAAACTGCCAAAGCCATTAAAGATATCTATGGTACAGGTTTATCATTACTGGAAATTTCTCATCGCAGCAAAGAGTTTGAATCTATTCTTGCTGAATCGGTTTCATTGTTTAAAGAACTATTAAATATTCCCGAAGGTTACTCGGTTATTTTTCTTGGAGGAGGAGCAAGTATGCAATTTTGCATGGTTCCGTTCAATCTGATGAATAAAAAAGCCGCTTATATAAATACCGGCACATGGGCTAGCAAAGCATTAAAAGAAGCCAAAGCATTTGGAGAGGTGGTTGAAGTTGCTTCTTCTAAAGATGCAAACTATAGTTTTATTCCAAAAGACTATACTGTTCCTGCTGATGCGGACTATTTTCACATTACCACAAATAATACCATTTTTGGTACACAATGGCATACTGACCCGGATATAAATGTTCCTCTTGTGGCTGATGCTTCTTCGGATATTTTATCCCGTCCGATGGATGTTTCCAAATATGCCCTTATATATGGCGGAGCACAAAAAAACCTGGGCCCTGCCGGTGTTACTTTTGTTATTATAAAGGATGACATTTTGGGTAAGGTAAGCCGCCACATCCCTACCATGTTAAATTACAAAGAACATATCGATAACGGTTCGATGTACAATACTCCTCCCGTTGTACCAATTTTTGCCTGCCTTCAGACATTAAAATGGCTAAAAGGTATAGGTGGGGTAGCTGCTATCGAAAAAATAAATATTAAAAAAGCTGATTTGCTTTATAACGAAATTGATCGTAATAAAATGTTCAAAGGCACTGCTGTTAAAGAAGACAGGTCGTTAATGAATGTTTGTTTTATTATGAATCCTGAGTATATCGCCCTTGAAAAGGAATTCCTTGATTTTGTTACTGCAAAAGGTTTGGTTAACCTCAAAGGCCATCGTTCGGTGGGAGGTTTCAGGGCATCTATTTATAATGCGATGCCGATTGAAGGAGTTCAAGCATTGGTAAATGCCATGCAGGAATTCGAAAAACTGAAAGCCTGAAAACACTAAACTAACCAAATTATAAACTATGAAAGTATTAGTAGCTACCGAAAAACCATTTGCAAAGCAGGCAGTAGATGGTATCCGCAAAATTATTGAAGATGCGGGGCTGGAACTGGTTTTGCTCGAAAAGTACAAAGAACAAGCCGATTTTGTAAAAGCTGTTGCCGATGTTGATGCGGTAATCATCCGCAGCGATATTGCTTCGCGCGAAGTTTTGGAAGCAGGAAAAAATCTGAAAATTGTTGTTCGCGCTGGTGCTGGTTACGACAACATTGATCTGGATGCAGCTTCCGAGCGTAAAGTAGTAGCGATGAATACTCCGGGACAAAATGCAAACGCTGTTGCTGAACTCGCTTTTGGAATGATGCTTTTTCAAGTTCGTAATCATTACGATGGCTCATCGGGTTTTGAGTTGAAAGGTAAAACATTAGGCCTTCATGCTTATGGTTTTGTTGGAAAATGCGTTGGTCGCATTGCCAAAGGATTTGGTATGGATGTTTATGCTTACGATCCTTTTCTGACTCCGGCCATGATTGAAGTGGATGGTGTTAAAGCTGTAGAAAGTGTCGAAGAATTGTATTCAAAATGTCAGTATATATCGCTGCATATTCCAGCAACCAAGGATACCAAAGGCTCCATCAATTTCAATTTATTATCAAAAATGCCCCAGGGCGCTACCCTGGTAAACACCGCCCGAAAGGAAGTTATTGACGAAGCATCACTAATTAAAGTGTTCGAAGAGCGCAAGGATTTTCGTTATGTTTCAGATATTGCTCCTGACAATGCTCCAATAATTGGCGAAAAATTTCCTGGCAGGTTCTATTTTACTGCGAAAAAAATGGGAGCACAAACTGAGGAAGCAAATATCAACGCTGGTTTGGCTGCTGCCCGACAAATAGTTGGCTTTTTACAAAAAGGCGATAAAACGTTTCAGGTAAATAAATTTTAACATTATAAAAATCTAAAATAATAAGAGAGTAGCTTTCATGGCGCTCTCTTATTGCATTATAGGCATATTATTCAACAAATTATAATACTTTTTGCAATGGCAGTACTAAAACCATTTAAAGGGATCAGACCGGTAAAAGATAAAGCTCAGGCAATAGCATCCCGTCCATACGATGTTTTAAACAGAGAAGAAGCTAAAGTTGAGGCAACGGGAAATCCATTTTCGTTTTTGCATGTGGTGAAACCAGAAATTGATTTACCCGATTCGATGGACGAACATGCTCCCGAAGTTTATCAAAAAGGGAAATCCAACTTCGAGCAAATGGTCAAAGCCGGCACCATGCTACAGGATGGGGAAGAGTATCTTTATATCTATGCCCAAACCATGAATGGACGCACTCAGTATGGTATTGTTGGTTGTGCTGCTGTAGAGGATTATATGAATAACATTATCAGGAAACACGAACTAACCCGACCTGACAAAGAAGAGGACCGAAAAAACCATATTCGCGTGAGTGGGGTAAATTACGAACCGGTATTTTTTGCTTATCGCGCGGTTCCCGAAATAGATGCCATTATTGCAAAAATTGTTAAAAACGATCCCGAATACAATTTTACAGCCGTGGATGGCTTTGGCCATCATTTTTGGCCAATTACCGATAAAATTACTATTCATCGCTTAACAGAACTTTTTGCCCAAATACCATACACCTACGTTGCCGACGGTCATCACCGCACTGCAGCCGCTGCATTGGTAGGAAATGAACGGAAGCAAGCCAATAAAAACCATACAGGGAAAGAAGAATACAATTATTTTCTGGCAGTTCACTTTCCCGACAATCAATTGGCAATTATTGATTATAATCGGGTGGTGAAAGATTTGAATGGTTTATCGAAAACTGAATTTCTAAAAAAACTCGAAACAGGTTTTAGCATTGAAAAGAAAGGTGCCAATGAATATAGGCCAGATAAACTGCATAATTTGAGTATGTACCTCGAAGGTGAATGGTATTCCCTTTCTGCTAAGCCTGGTACATTTAATGATGCTGATCCAATTGGCTGTCTCGATGTTACGGTGCTTTCGGATCAGGTATTGGCTCCGGTTTTAAATATTACCGATCTTCGTAATTCAAAGCGAATCGATTTTGTAGGTGGTATTCGCGGTTTGGGCGAACTAAAACGCAGGGTCGATAACGGCGAAATGGCGGTAGCTTTTGCCCTGTTTCCAGTAAGTATGGAACAACTTTTTACAATAGCCGATTCGGGCAACATTATGCCTCCTAAAACTACCTGGTTCGAACCAAAGCTAAGAAGTGGTTTGGTGGTGCATAGTTTGGACTAAGTCTAATAAATTTTTTATACTTTGAGCTAAGTGGCTTTTTAATTTTCGCTTAGCTCAACTTTCAATTTTTTAAATTCGGTATTTTCGTAAATCGAATTTTGAAATTACACTAAGTAGCTGTTAAGCATATCTTTCAATAACTGAATATTAATGGGCTTTGTAATATAATTGTCGAAGCCTTTTTGAATGAATTCATTTATATCTTCGGGCATTGCATGAGCCGTTTGGGCTATAATTTTAATATCAGGATGTAGTTTCTTAATGCGCTCCATTGCTTCAAATCCATCTATACCAGGCATTTTAATATCCATTAGTATTATTTTAATTTCTGTATTTCTGTTTCCAGAGAAATATTCCAGAATTGACAATCCATCGTTAAAACGAATAGTTTTTCCACCTTGTCGTTTTATTATATGGTCTAATAACAGAAAATTGTGGTCCTGATCCTCGGCGATAGCGATACATTGATCGTCCCAACTCATTTCAGACCGGGGTTCTATAACGCATTTTGTTAAATTTTCCGATGTTTGTATAACTGAAAATCCAGGGTGTGTAAAAAAGAAGGTAGCGCCTTTTCCTGGCTCAGATTCAACCCAAATTTTCCCTCCCAACAATTCAATGAGCTTTTTGGTGATAGCCAAGCCTAACCCAGCTCCGGAGTAAAACTTTTCTGAATTTGCATCAATTTTCCTAAATCTATCAAATATTACCGATTGGTATTCTTTTTCAATTCCGATTCCCGAATCTTTTACATAAAAGATAAGTTCATCAGGATTATAGATTCTAAAACCGAGTTCAATAAAGCCTTTTTCAGTAAACTTTAAAGCATTGGCAATTAAGTTGGTGAATATTTGTTTAAAACGGGTACTATCAGTCAATAACATAACATTTGGCGTGTCAGAGAAATCAGTGCACCGTATTTCAATTTTGTTTTTATTAGAAGAAGGATTAAAGTATTGAACCATTTGGTTTAAGACTTCATTTACACATATTTCCCCTAAATTAACTTGTATTTGCCCTGCTTCAATTTTCGACAAGTCGAGGATATCGTCAATTAAAACTAATAGGGAGTTTCCGCTTGAATTTATAATGGAGCTGTAATTTTCGCGCTGAATTTCATCTAAATCGGGATCCGAAATTAATGAGGAGAAGCCCATAATCGCATTTAAGGGAGTTCTAATTTCGTGTGACATATTGGCCAAAAACGAAGATTTTAATTTCTCTGATTCTTCAGCTTTCTGTTTGGCAATAATGAGTGATGAATTTGAGTCACTAAGTTTATTATTTATTTCTTCCAACTCACAATTCATATCGCTCATTTGCTGATACGATTCTTCCAACTGAGCATTCTGATCCTGTATTTCAAGCATTTGTTCCCTTACTTGTTTTTCGGCTTTATAACGCTTTCTGATATTCACTGCCAATACTATTATTGCAGTTGAAAGAAATAAAATAACTATTGCTAAAAACACAATGTAACGCCAGTATTTTACAAGAGGTTTATTTTGTATAACTGAATTTTCGGGTAGTTGACTGTGACGGATTTTGAATTTTTTGAGGGCTTTGTAATCGAAAAAATATTCCTCTTTTAAAGTTGATACATGAACAAATTTATCTCGATTTGTACTATTTATAATTTCCTGAACTAATAACCCCGCCTTATTTCCTTGCAATATGCCCCGGTCGGAATGTCCTCCAACAATTCCCAGCCCTAAAAAGTTATAATCATCTGCAAATATAGGGCTGGGTGACAAGAGGCACAATTTTCTGCAAAAATCGTACGAATCAACCGGATTACCATATTTATCCTGATGGACGCCAAGCAAGTAAATGGTTTCTTCTTTCCTGGAGTTTTTTAGTTGATTTAGAAGAGAATCGGTATCTATTTCGTCAGTAAACCTGAATTGTAAGTGAGGGAATATGGACTGAAGCTTTTTAATGTTCTTTTTGTATATTTTGCCAGATGTTGTATTGTCGCCAACAAATAATATGCTTTTGTTTTGGGGTAATAACTTAGCAAACACCGTTAACGCATTTTTGTGATTGCTGTTTTCAATAATTCCAAAATATCTGGAGCCGTCAAATTTATAATCTCCAGGATTATTAATTCCACAAAATATTATTGGAATAACTGGGAACAAAGTATCGCCATACTTAAATGTAAAATCGAGCGCATCGTTATCGCTTACTATGATACCATCAAATTTTGTGTTGGAGTATTTTTGCATAAGATATTGTGCAAAAATGGTAAACTTCGCCTGCCCAAAACGCTTAGCATCCAGGTATTCGGTATAAAGGTTTTCCTTTTGAGGAGAAATAACTGATTCTATTCCTTTAGTTATACTATCTCCCCATCGGTATCCAATATGATAAGAATTGATATACAGTATGTTTTTTTTGTTTTTCAGAGTGTCTACTGATTGCGAAAATCCAATGCAGTTAGGAAGAAGGAAGAAAACGGATATAAAAAAAATACAGAGCTTTGAATAAAAGTCCGAATTATTAAGTGTTTTCAATGTATAATTTCCTTAAAAAATATTAACTACTAATATCACATGCAAGTAGTTAAAGATAATAATTCTAATATTATTTAGGTCGTATGATTAAATAATTTCCGTTACAATATTCATCCCACTTTGAATGGCTTCCCTGTTCATTGGAATAGTATGGTGGTGTCTTTTAGGAAGGGACTTTTCCAATCCTTTTATTACATGCTCCAAATCGACTAACGGACGTATTTTCAAATAGGCACCCAGCACAATCATGTTAAATGTTTTTGCCGAGGCCATGCGGGCAGCTTCTGCCGCAGCTTCTACCAAATAAATCCTGATATCTTTGCGTGTTGGAGGCTTAATTATACCATTGTTGTCGTAAAGTAATATACCGCCTTTTTTTACCATGGGCTCGAATTTATCGAGCGATTGCTGATTGAGTAGTATCGCAGTATCGAATTCATTAACAATAGGCGAACTGATTCGTTCATCGCTTAATATTACGGTCACATTTGCTGTTCCACCCCTCATTTCAGGACCATACGAAGGCATCCAGCTAACTTCCATATCTTTCATGATGCCCGCGTAGGCAAGGATTTTTCCTACAGAAAGAACTCCTTGTCCTCCAAAACCGGCAATTATGATTTCTTCAGTCATTGTTTTGGTATATTACAGTGTTTTTATCAGTTTGCCATCTACCTTAATGTCTCCTAAGGGGTAATATGGAAACATGTTTTCTTCCATCCATTGGTTTGCCTTTATGGGGGAGAGTTTCCATCCGGAGTTGCAATTGGACACAATTTCTACAAACCCTAATCCTTGTTTATTTATTTGGCTTTCGAAAGCCAAACGAATGGCTTTTTTAGCTTTTCGAACATTTGCCGGAGAATTTACCGACTGGCGCGATACATAATGAACACCATCCAACTGGGCAATAAGTTCGGTGATTTTTAACGGATTCCCCATGGTTTCTACATTCCGTCCAAATGGCGATGTAGATGTTTTCATTCCCGGAAGGGTTGTAGGAGCCATTTGTCCTCCGGTCATACCATAAATTCCATTATTCACAAAAATGATGGTGATATTTTCGCCGCGGTTGCAGGCATGAATTGTTTCGGATGTTCCAATAGCAGCTAGATCACCGTCGCCCTGATAGGTAAAAACAATTTTATCGGGCAAAACTCTTTTAATACCCGTTGCAACGGCAGGAGCCCTTCCATGTGGTGCTTGTGAAAAATCAATATCAAGAAATTCGTAAATTAACACCGAACATCCTACAGGTGCAATGCCAATGGTATCTTTTTGAATTCCTAGTTCTTCAATTACTTCAGCAACTAATCGGTTTGCAGTGCCATGTCCACACCCCGGGCAATACGAAAATGGTTTATCTGTGAGTATTGAAGAGCTTTTGTAAACCTGGTTTTCGGGTTTTATTATATCGTTTATTTCCATGTTTTCATTTTTTAAGGAAAATGTTTTCCAGAGCAGCTAATACTTCCAATGGAGAATGTATAACACCTCCATATCTTCCAAAGTGCTCTACGCGTACTTTTCCGGAAACAGCAAGCTGAATATCTTCAACCATTTGACCGGCACTCATTTCGACCGAAAGCATTCCTTTTACCCTGCCAGCTAATTTGGCAATTTGTTTTTTAGGAAAAGGGAAGAGCGTTATTGGGCGCAAAAGTCCTGCTTTTATTCCTTTTTCACGGGCGAGCTGAAGGGCCTTTGAACAAATACGGGCACTGGAGCCATAAGCCACAAACAGATATTCTGCATCGTCGCACATAATTTCTTCAAATCGAACTTCGTCTTCTTCCATTTTACGATATTTAGCCTGCAACGCATGGTTATGTTTTTCCATAGGGTGTGGCTGGAGGTCGAGCGAAGTAATTACATTTGCTTTTCTATTCTCGGGTTTGCCGCTCAAAACCCACGATTGATCAAAGGTTGTTATGCGGGGACGGGTTTTGAAAAGTTCTACTTTTTCCATCATTTGGCCAATAACGCCGTCGGATAAAATTAATGCAGGGTTTCGGTATTTAAATGCCAAATCGAATGCCAGCGGAACAAAATCGGCCATTTCCTGGACCGACGACGGTGCCAGAACAATTAATCTGTAATCGCCATGCCCTCCTCCTTTTACCGACTGAAAATAATCGGCTTGCGAAGGTTGAATAGTACCTAATCCGGGACCTGCCCTTACCACATTTATAATAACGCAGGGAAGTTCAGCACCTGCAATATAAGATATACTTTCCTGCATCAAACTTATGCCCGGACTGGATGAAGAAGTTAAAACCCTTTTTCCGGTTCCGGCTGCGCCATATACCATATTAATGGCCGCAAGTTCACTTTCAGCCTGTAACACAACCATTCCTGTCCGCTCATAGGCTTTCTCGGCCATAAGGTATTCCATAATTTCCGACTGAGGAGTAATCGGGTAGCCAAAATAAGCATCAGCACCAGCACGAATTGCTGCTTCTGCAATTGCCTCATTCCCCTTCATTAATAAAAATTCTTTCATTCGGTGTGTTCTATTTTTATTAAATGATCTTTCTAAAAAAAAGTTATATTCGATTTAATACCATTTTAAAACCCGGATTCCTTTTTAGATTCATTTTGCTATGAACCTTTATATAATCAGGAAATTAGGTATTTAGGTGTTAAACTAGGCAACTTCGTTCTTTGCCCGATAAACGGTGATAACTCCGTCTGGACATACCAATGCACAGCTTATGCATCCGGTGCATGCTTCAGGTTTTTCCATATAAGCAAAATGGTAACCTTTCGAATTTACATTATGATCCATACCAATAACATGCGTAGGACAAGTTGCCATACATAGTTCGCATCCTTTGCATTTTTCGGTATCAACCACGATTGCTCCACGAGCTTTTGCCATAATTCCGCTGAGTTTTTGTTTGTAATAATAGTATTAAATTGGATGGTTTTCTCTGAATATCTCCAACCGTTCTTTAAGTAATGAAGCCTGTTCAGGATGAAACTGCGAAACGCATGCTCTTAATCCTTCACGTTTACTCCCTGTGATAGACAATGCTATTGATCCTATTCCATAGTATAATAATTCCTCCAGCAGCTGTATGCCTGTATAACCGGGATAATTTATGGTGAAATAAAATCCATCGGCCAAAGGTTTTCCGTCATCCTTATCGTAAACCAGATAGAATCCATTATCTAAAAAGAGTTTTTTCATTATTTCGGCACGTTTACCATAGGGTTTTACGCCTTCTGTAAACAAGAATTTTCCATCGCTGGCAGCTTTGAACATCGCAGCCAGGGCATATTGGGCAGAATGTGATGTTCCGGCCGATAAGGCATAAAGCGCACCAAAAATTATTGCATGACCAAAATCGGAGCTGGAGAAAAATGGTTCAAGTTCAGGAAACTCTCGGGAGAATAAATTATCTGAGATGGCAATCATCCCTAAACGTTGCCCGGCATAGCTGAAAACTTTAGAGCTGGAAATCAGCAATATGTAATTTTTAGTATAGTTGGCAACACTGGGCTGAAATGGAGCAACTCCGGGTTTTCCTATTTGAAGTCGAAAATCCATTCCAAAATAGGCAAGGTCTTCGATTATGATAACATCGTATTTCGTGGCCAATTCGCCAATTATTTTCAGCTCATCCTCTGTAAAACATACCCACGAAGGGTTGTTGGGATTAGAATAAATTACAGAGCTGATATCGCCCTTGCTGAAATAGCTTTCGAGCTTTTCCCGCAGTTTACTTCCACGAAAATTATAAACGTCGAAAGTTTCAATACCCACTCCAAAAACTTTGCATTGCAACTTCTGAACGGGGAACCCCGGATCGATAAACAATGTTTTGTTTTTTTTCGGATTACATTTATTAGCAACCATAATGGCAGCCATGCTTCCCTGCATTGAACCAACCGTTGGAATACATCCCAGAGGCTTGATATCTATGTTGACGAAGTTTTTAATGAATCGGGAAGTTTCTTGCTTTAATTCAGGTAAGCCCTCCATGTTAGGATATTGGGAGGCTACGCCTTTTTTTAAGGCTTCAATTTCAGCATTTACTCCAATTTCAGGACAATCGAGGCCGGGAACACCCATTTCCATTCGAATGAATTTTTCCCCCGAAGCTTGTTCTATTTGACTTACAAGTTTAACAATTTCCCGAATGGAAGCATTTCCCACTGATTTTAATCCACTTTCGGCAATTTTACGGACTACAATGTCCGGATCAATAGGGGTTTTTCTCATCTTTTAATATGAATATCCTAACAAACTGTGCAATATTACACAACATTCACCGATTTTTATAAACAGGTTGGATGTTAAGAAACACCCTTATGGCTGCATTAAATCAGATTTTTCTTTTATCGATTACACGCTTTGCTTTTCCTTCGGACCGTTCAATGGTTTTGGGCTCAACCAGCTTGACATTTACTCCTAAACCTGTGGCACTTTCGATATGGTGTTGAATTTTTCGGGTGAGGTTTTGAAATTCGCTGATACGGTCCATAAAAAATTCAGGTTCTACTTCTACCTGTACTTCAAGCGTATCAAGATTATTCACCCTGTCAACAATAATTAAATAGTGCGGTTTAGTTTCGCTCATCTCCAGCAATACTGTCTCTATTTGAGAAGGAAAGAGGTTTACGCCCCGGATAATCAACATATCGTCGCTGCGGCCATTGCATTTATGCATTCTCACCAAAGTGCGTCCGCATTTGCAGGGCTCATAATTGAGACTTGTTAAGTCGCGGGTCCGATACCGTAATAAGGGCAATCCTTCTTTTGTAATAGTGGTAAATACTAGCTCTCCTTCAGTTCCTTCTGATAGGGGATTTAAGGTAACCGGGTCAATTATTTCAGGAATAAAGTGATCTTCATTAACATGTAACCCTTTTTGATAAATGCATTCACTGCTCACTCCAGGGCCAATTATTTCACTAAGTCCAAAAATATCAATGGCTTTTATTTTCCATTTCTCTTCTATTTCCTTTCGCATATTTTCGGTCCAAGGCTCGGCGCCAAATACCCCAACCCTAAGTTTAAGTTCGTTTCGGTTAATATTTTCTTCTTCGAGTGCTTCCGCCAGATAAAGGGCATATGAAGGAGTACAGGCGAGTACCGAACTTCCAAAATCGTGCATTATTTGAAGTTGTCTTTTGGTATTACCTCCGGATACAGGAATCACAGTAGCGCCAATTTTTTCGCTTCCATAATGCAGTCCCAATCCACCGGTAAATAATCCATATCCGTAAGCAATATGCACTACATCATGTTTATGAGCGCCTGCGCTCGTTAAAGTGCGGGCAATAACTTCCGACCAGGTAGAAAGGTCTTTACGCGTATACCCAACTACAGTTGGCTTTCCAGTGGTTCCTGATGAGGCATGGATGCGAACAATTTCGCTCATTGGAACCGCAAATAATCCATAGGGATAATTATCGCGTAAATCTTGCTTGGTAGTGAATGGAAGTCTGTTAAGATCGTCAACAGAGCGAATATCCTCGGGATGTAATCCAATAGCCTGCATCTTGCTCCTGTAGAAAGGGACATTGTGATACACACGTTCAACCATGTCGATTAATCTCCTGCTTTGGCACTGGCGCATCTCCTCGCGGCTCATGCACTCAAAAGTACGGTTCCAGATCATAATATTTGCAATAAAAAAATGGGTAAATTCTATAATTGACTGAGATCGCTATCGGTAATGAAATCGAAAGCATTTTCTTTTAAAATTTCAATAGCAAGGGACAAATTATCCGGACGCATCACCAACGCTGCTTTTTTTCCGAAACTAAAGGCATACATGTATTCAACACTAATGGAATTGTCCGAAAGTGTTTTCAGTACTTTTGCAAATGAGCCCGCTTCGCTTGGGGTTGCCAGTGAAATTACTTCGGTAACATTTACTGAAAAGGCTTTGTTTTTAAGTGCTTCCGTTGCTTTGATGTAATCCGAAACAATTATCCGAAGAATACCATATTCGGATGTATCAGCAATGGTTAAGGCTTTAATTGTAATGTTAGCTTCACCAAGGGCACTAAGAACCTCAGATAAACGACCTGATTTATTTTCCAGAAAAATCGATAGTTGTTTAATATTCATGTTCGTTTGTAGTTAGTGTATTTTGAAGATTATTAAGAGCTGTATCTATAAATGTTATACAGCATGATTGCAATATAAACATCTTTTGGGATATAGATTATTCTTTAGCAGGCTAAATAACAAAATATTGACATAACTGAAATTGTAAGAATTTGATTATCAGTTACGATTGAAAATAATTTAGAAAGGGTAAAAATTGTTACTTTTCCAGAAGGATACGTGCATCTACCACCGTAATATTGTTTATAGTAGCAATGAGCGGGTTGAGGTCCAATTCTTTAATTTCAGTGGCAAAGCGAAGTAAACTCGAGAGCTTAACAATAATATCGGCAAATTGATTTTCGTCAATTCCTTTCTGTCCGCGTGATCCTTTGATAATTTTATAGCTTTTAAGGGAACGGATCATTGAATATGCTTCATCGTAAGTTAGTGGAGCTAAACCAGAAGATACATCTTCCAAAACTTCCACAAAGATTCCTCCCAATCCGCAAAGAATAATATGACCAAACTTTGGTTCGTACTTAGCCCCTATGAAAAGTTCCCTTCCCGAAAGCATGGGTTGTATCTGAACAGCAACTGCTCCAGGAAGTGACATCATGTGGTCGAACTCTACCGTAAGGTGTTTTTCACTTTTCACATTGAGGGCTACGCCTCCAATATCCGACTTATGAATAGGCCCTACTACTTTTACCACAACCGGATAGCCCATTTCGCAAGCGGCAAATAAAACTTCCTCTTTGTTGGCCGATACAAATTCTTTAACCATAGGGATTTGTGCGGCGGATAATAGTTTCTGTATGGTATCCGGACTTAGAAATCCATCGGATTGATTATCTATAATTTTTCGGACAGTAGGAATATCAACTCCTTGCAGGGTTATTTTTTCTTCAGCAGGAGCAGGGGTATTAATCACTTTTATTAATGCGGAGCCAAGAGATACTTCATCGGGGAAATTCACATGTCCTTTTTCTATAAAGAAGTCCATTTCCTTGCGGGCAGCAATAATTGAAGGAAGCACCGGAAAAATTGGCTTTTTACATTCGGCCATTTTATTATGCAGTACTTCATAGGCATCGAACACTTCTACCAGTCCGGGACTGCCAAAAATTACCATCATGGCATCAATTTCCGAAAACTTGTTTTCGCAATAATCAATAACAATCCCAAGTTGCTCAGCCGTTCCCGTTGCCAACATATCAATAGGGTTTTGAACCGATGAACCGGGCAGTAATTTTAATTTGAGTTCTTCCGCGTCAGGACCTTCAAGGTGGGGGATTTCAAGACCTCCGCGCGATAAGGCATCTGTAAGCATAACAGCAGGCCCTCCCGCATGGGTAATAATTGCTATATTTTTCCCTTTTAGTTTTTTGTGCATAAAAATACTAGCCACGGTTGTCAGTTCTTCGCGTCCATGGCACCTTACAATCCCAGCTTTCCGAAACAACGCTTCCACGGCAGCATCAGAGCTGGCAATAGCGCCCGTATGTGACAAAGCAGCCCGACTTCCTGCCGAAGAACTTCCTGCTTTAATTGCAGCTATTTTACAGCCTTTTCGTATGAGGGAAGAGGCATGGATCAATAAACTATCCGGATCTTTAATGCTTTCAATATAGAGTAGTTTTATTTTGGAACTGGTGCAAGGATCAAAGGTTTCGTCAAAGTGTTTTAAAACATCCTCCACACCAACCTGGGCACTATTTCCAACCGAAAAAACAGATGAAAAACGCAATCCTTTTGTAATACCCGATTCCATAATAAAAACAGCCGTTGCACCTGAACTCGAGATCAAATCGCACCCTCGTGGATCGAGCTTGGGTATAGGGGAGGTGAAAAGGCTATTGTGAGCGGGGGTTAAAACGCCTATGCAATTGGGACCTATAAGACATCCTCCGGTTTTATTGACAATAGCTGTGATTTTCTTTTCAATTTCGGCACCTTTTGGGCTCTCTTCGCTAAATCCTGCTGACACTATGATAAATGCCTTTGTTTTTTTCTCTTTTGCCAAAATATCTAACACTTCCAGACAACTTTTTGCCGGAATCGACAGAATTGCTAAATCTACCTCTAGAAGATCTTCAACCGATTTAAAACAAGGGTGTCCCTGAACTTCCTCTTCTTTTGGATTTACAACAAAAATATTTCCTTTATACCCTCCATCAATAATGTTCTTAAGAATTTTACCTCCCGGTTTTTGGGTATTATTAGACCCTCCTACAACTACAATACTTTTTGGATCGGTTAACTGAATATTGATCATATTTTGCTGAATTTTTCTAACGCAAAGGTAGAAGAAATTACATGTTTATTTTGATGACTTTTGAAAGGATTATTTTTCGGAACTTGGATAATTGTATATTTTTTCTCATATTATAATGCAATATTTTCTTATCTTTAATATACATTGAGATTGTGTTTTTAAAATTGGTAATTAGAAAGATATATGAAATTAACTGAAGCTGTCAAGAAGGAAGTATTATTAAACGAAGATTATCAATGGAATAATAAAGTAATACTTGTCGCAGAGGATATTGAGTTAAATTTTATGTACATCAATGAAATTCTGGAATCGACCGGGGCAATTATTATTCATGCAGAGAATGGCAAAAAAGCTGTAGATATATGTAACAGCAACACCAAGATTGACCTTGTATTAATGGATATTCTTATGCCTGTCTTAAATGGGTATGACGCTACCCGTCAAATAAAGACTATCCGAGACAACTTGCCAATTATTGCGCAAACTGCATATGCTTTAACCGAGGATAGGGGTAAAGCAATTGCTGCGGGTTGTGACGATTTTATTGCCAAACCCATAGGTAAAAATGAATTACTTCGAAAAATCGATCGGTTTTTTAAGTAGTGGTCTTAATTCATAACTCATATTTTGCAATTATCAGTTCTACAACATAATATTAATGAACAAATCCTTGTTTTGCCAGATTTTTAATGTTTTCCGAATCAAAGTAAAATGCTAAAATACATCACTGTTTTTTCGCTATCAACAAAAATCCTATATTTGCAAGTATTAATATTTTAGATTGTCTTATCAATATTGACCATTAATACAACCTTTGCTGAAATGCTACCTGAAAAAACCGTTGAACGTCTTAGTCAATATCGCCGAACTCTCTTAAATTGCCTTAGTTTAGGGAAAACCCATATTTATTCGCATGAGTTGGCCGAATTGCAAAATATTACTGCTGTTCAGGTGAGGCGGGATATCATGTTTCTGGGTTTCTCGAGCGCCCAACGAAAAGGGTACGATGTGAAGGAAATGATTGACATGATTGGTAATGTGATTGATAGCGACGAAGTATTGAATGTTGCTGTAATTGGCATGGGAAATTTAGGAACTGCTGTTACCCACTATTTTATAGGTAAAAGGCCAAAATTGAATATAGTTGCTTCCTTTGATATTGATCCGGAACGTTATGGTCAAACAATTGCAGGTGTAGAATGCTTTCACATTGATCTTCTGAATCAAATAATTAAAGATCGGAATATTACGATTGGAATGCTTACAGTACCCACTGAAGTAGCTTCCGAAACTGCCCAAAAAATGCATGATGCCGGAATTCGGGGGATTCTTAACTTTACTACTGTGCCGCTCAACGTCTCAAAAAACGTTTACCTTGAAGAATATGATATGATTACCTCGCTCGAAAAAGTGGCATATTTTGTTAAGAAGCAAGGATAATTAGAACTTTGCCTAACTCGGTTAGTAACCCGTAATACTTTAAATTACAAGCTATAGCTAATAGATTCAACTATAATTGAATAGTAATTATTCAAAAAATAATTCTATTTTTTATTATATTAGCGCCTTCAAAATTATATCTACTTTGCATGGCTATGATTATAGGTGTTTTAAAAGAACCTTCCTACGAAAAAAGAGTTGCGCTCCTACCGGAGGCAATTGTTCAGCTAAAAAAGTTTCAAATTGAAGTTTTTGTCGAAAAAGATGCCGGAGAAAAGGCGTTTGCCAGTAACGAAGATTATTTGAGAGCCGGGGCTTTTATAAAAAACAAAGATGAGATATTACACCAAGCGAACTTACTGGTAAAAATAAACCCATTTACACCCGAAGAAATTGATGAATTGAAAGAAGGTCAGATTATTGCTGCCCTACTGAATCCATTTCATCAGAAGGAACTTATAAACAAATTAATAGGGAAAGGCATTACTTCATTTAGCATGGAAACTGTCCCCAGGACTTCCCGGGCACAGGCTATGGACATTCTATCGTCGATGGCTACCATTGCTGGTTATAAAGCAGTTTTAGATGCAGCACTTCATCTTCCTAAGTTTTTCCCCATGTTTATGTCGGCTGCCGGAACTATCAAACCTGCCAAAGTATTGATATTGGGAGCGGGGGTTGCCGGATTGCAGGCAATAGCAACTTCGCGAAAATTGGGAGCAATAGTTGAAGTATTTGATGTTCGCGCAGCTGTGAAAGAAGAAGTCCAAAGTTTAGGAGGTAAGTTTATTGAAGTGGAAGGAGCCCGTGAAGACAAAGCTGCCGGAGGATATGCCGTTGAGCAAACCGAAGAATTCAAGCAGAAACAACGTCAGTTGATTCATGACCATGCCTCGAAAGCAAATGTATTGATAACTACAGCGCAAATACCGGGCAGACAAGCTCCAATTCTTATTACCAAAGAAACTGTTGAAGCGATGGTGCCAGGTTCTGTAATAATTGACCTGGCTGCATCAACCGGAGGTAATTGTGAGTTGACTCAAAACGAAAAAACGATCATTCACAACCAGGTTACAATAATTGGTAAATCTGATTACCCTTCCGATATGCCTTCTGATGCCAGCAAGATGTTTGGAAACAATCTTTTCAATTTTATGAAATTGTTAATTGATAAGAATGGAAATCTTCACCTCGATTTTAATGACGAAATAGTGAAAGGTACCTGCCTTACGCATGAGGGGCAAATTTTAAACGAACGGGTAAAACAAGCTTTAAACCTATAATTTATGGAAAATATTCTTGCATTTATTTACGAGTATAAAGAACCAATATTTATTATTATCCTCTCGATATTTCTTGGTATAGAGGTTATTTCGCATGTTCCTGCGGTATTGCACACTCCCCTGATGTCGGGTGCAAATGCAATACACGGCGTAGTTATAATAGGTGCTATTATTGTTATGGGTCATGCCGAATCCACTCTTCCAATGATTCTTGGATTTATTGCGGTAATACTCGGAACGCTGAATGTGGTTGGTGGATTTGTTGTTACCGACCGTATGCTAGAGATGTTTAAAAAGAAGAAAAAATAAATTTCATCCTCAAATTAGTAGTTTTATGATTGGTTCATATATTCTCGAAATAAGCTATATTCTTGCCTCCATATTTTTTATTGTTGGGTTAAAGATGCTTAGCCACCCCGAAAGTGCACGCAAAGGAAATATTATTGCGGCTGTTGGGATGGTAATGGCCATTGTTTTCACCATACTTTTTCATAAAAAGGATGGACAATCCATTGGCAATATCGGATTTATTATTACAGCATTATTAATAGGAACAGTTATAGGTTGGGGGGTGGCAAAGAAAGTGAAAATGACAGCCATGCCGCAGCTTGTATCGTTATTCAATGGAATGGGTGGCGCTTGCGCTGCTTTAATATCCATTATGGAATTTCCTCATATTGCCCACGGAGGTGAATATGCCACTATGTTTTCGGGTGAGGTATTGAATATTCTTCTTGGTTTGGTAATTGGAACGGTTTCGTTTTCGGGAAGTATGATTGCTTACGGTAAGCTCAATGGGAATGTTGGTGATTTACGGATTAAATGGCTTCGTTATGTAAACATGGGAATGTTGTTGGTGATTATTGGTTTTATTGGATATATCATGTCGCTTGGGACAATTCCCCCAGGTGAAGCCATGTTTTTAGTATATACTTTGGTCGCTATATCAGTGGTTTATGGAGTTTTATTTGTTATGCCCATTGGTGGAGCAGATATGCCGGTAGTTATTTCGTTACTTAATTCATTTACCGGTGTTGCGGCTGCTACCGGAGGTTTCTTATATCAAAACCAGGCCATGTTGACAGGCGGTATTTTAGTTGGATCGGCCGGGACTATATTAACGGTGTTAATGTGCAAAGCAATGAACCGTTCGCTGTTGAATGTTATTGTTGGTGTATTTGGCGGAGGCGGGGTAGCCGCCGAACAAGGGGAGGGAACCATTAAGGAAGTTTCTCTTGGCGATGCAAGCGTTCTTCTGAGCTATTCCCAAAAGGTTGTAATTGTTCCAGGCTATGGATTGGCAGTTGCTCAAGCGCAGCATTTATGTCACGACCTGGAAAAACTGCTCGAAGAAAAAGGGGTAGATGTTAAATATGCTATTCACCCAGTGGCTGGCCGTATGCCTGGTCATATGAACGTTCTCTTAGCCGAAGCCGATGTTTCGTATGAGAAACTGGTCGAAATGGACGATATCAACCCTGATTTGCCCAATACCGATGTGGTTGTAATTATTGGAGCAAACGATGTGGTAAACCCTGCTGCCGAAAACGATCCATCGAGCCCAATTTATGGCATGCCAATTATTAAAGCACACGATGCCAGAAATATTATTGTGATGAAACGGGGCATGGGGAAAGGGTATGCTGCTATTGAGAATATGTTGTTTTTTAACGATAAAACACGCATGTTGTTTGGGGATGCAAAAGCAACCCTTCAAAAATTGGTGGCAGACATTAAGGAATTATAGAATTGCTTTATGTTCGTTAACTGAATAAGCATTGTTCTTGTTGAATCTGCCTCAATAAACTAGGAGCAACGATAGCTTTTTGTCGAAGTTTAGTTTATATAGAAAAAGAATTCTTTCAGAATTTAAGGTCTTATTGTTACAAATAGTGTTTACTTACTCCTTTCAACCAAGCTTGCCATCTTTCAGCTTATTATCCCTGATATCTTTCCATTGCAAGCTGCATAACCAGTTAAAAGTATTTAACTTTTGACTGAATATTTCGGGAGGAATTCCGGTATAACTATCAAATATTCCCTGATATACCGCTGCTAAAAGCAATTGGTTTGCTTGGCCGTAATACTGACAGGCAAGGTTTAAAAAACCGGCTATTTCGTTTAAATGGAAAACAGTTCGCTCCGAAGTAAATTTTGTTATGTCAAAGCCCGACATAAACAATTTAATGGTATCAAACTTTTTCTTTTCAAGTAATATATATGCGTAATTCAAACGAATTGTCAAATCGTTAGAATAATCTTTCAGAGCTTTTTCCAGATAGTCTGATGCTTCTTCATATTTCTCCTGTTCAATATAGGCTAAAAATAATAAGTTGGAATAAACAGCATGCGGATATTTGGCTATTGTTTTTTCTAATTCCTTAGCTGCTTCTTCAGGATTTTCATCCAGAAGTTCTTGTAATTCAAAAAAACGTTCGAATTGTTCTTTTGGTAAAAATTTTAAACTCGGGTCAGAATAATCCTCCACTATTGTCAATTCTTGAAAAGCATTACCGGTTTTCTCCTCCAGCTCTGTATATTTATCCAGTCCTTCGAGCTTGATATATAAAGAATATACCTGACCTAAAACATCTAAAAGGTTATCTTCGCCCATTTCTAAAATTTCTTCCAGTAATTCCTCGTTTGAGCTGTCCAGGTAATTATCCAGTAAAATATCCGATTCCTCATCATCGCTGTCTTCTTCTTCAAAATCACCTTCTTCCTCAAAATCGTCCTCCTCTTCGTATTCTTCCTCATCGGCATTAAGGACAATGAAATTTCCTTTCCCTGCAACTTTTTCGAGGTGCTGGATCACTTTTTTTTGGGGATTTTCGCTGGCAATAATTACTGCTGGTTTTTCGTCAACACCAAATGGAACATCAAGCTGCTCTATTTCATCGGTATCATCTTCTAAAATAAACTGGGTAAGCCCAAAACTTTTATGGGGTTTAAATTCATATTCATCGGCAAAATCAATGGCTCCATAAATAATATTATGGGCAAGCGGATAGTCAATTTCCAAGATACCTTCCCGTTCCCCCATTTGATCGAGTATATCTTCAAATTCAAGTTCGCTCTGGTTGAAGTTGTAAATAGAATCTTTTAATCCCAGGCAAAAAATATCTACCAAAAAGATGCCGCTGGTGATATTCCCCTTAGGGTGCGTGCGCGAAACAATTACGGTGCACATACCCGATTCTTCCCAACTTTCGTTTATAAAACATTTTCCAATAGGTAATTGACGAGCTTTGGTACGGATATATTTTTCGGGACTTAAAGGCCCTGTATTTTCTTTATTTGGTGAAATTGGCATAACGATGAATGATTTTTTTTAATGGCATAAAGATATAGATATTCTTATTGTTGAAAAGTGAATTTTGCAAAAGTAAAGAGTCTTTGCGATTGAAAAGTGAGGTCGTCAAAGTATGGGGGATGTTTATGTAAAAACCTTTTTTGTTTTAGCCGGAATTGGTTATTTTTACAGGTATCAGAAACTAAAAAGTATTAAATCTACTCCTAAATGGCAAAAATTCAATGATTTTCATCTGTTTTACCCCTAACCCCTCCAGGAAACCATCTGAAAACCATTGAATTTTTAAGTCCCCCAAATGTGGGATTAGGGGGTAAATGACTTTTCGGAGGAGATTAAAAATATTAAATTACTAAATTTCAGAAAGATATATATTGTTGTTTTAAACCTTACACATATGAAAAAAACACTGGTTTCCCTTGGTTTGTTGTTTGCACTATGTATTACCGGTGCAGGTATGTTATTAGCACAAAATAGCGTTGGTAAGCTTTTTGCCGATTTAAAAGGCAAGTTAGGTGAAGTTACAATTGACAAAATGGTATATAACCAGTCGGTGGAAGTTTTAGATGAAACCAAAGGGAAGGTGCGTTACGAATCAATTGCTGTTAGCGAAAAGGGCGAATCGGTTAAGTCGGGTTATGAGTTTTACATTTCGGATATCGATAAAAACACCATTATTCGCAAACCTTCGGGGAAGAAATTTTTTGTGAGCTTTTGGCTTAATAACAAACAAAAATTTATAAAATATTATAAAGACGATAAATTTGAAGCATATACCGATAATATTGAAATCATGGTTATTGATGCCGATGTGGCTCAATCGGTTGCTGATATCTTAAAATCGGCCATTCCTTTAGTTAAGAATACCGAAAAAAATTGGAATACTGCTGTCGAGGCATTAAATTTCCTTAAAACCGGTATTGGAGAGGTGAAAGATAAAACAACTACCATTGAACTGGCTTTTAATTATAACGAAAAGAAAAACTACCTGGTGGGTTTAACAGCTAAAACAACCGATTCGAAAGGATTAGCAATAGAAGAAAAGTACGATTTTAACCTATTAGACCTTAATAAAAGCAAGTTATTGGTAAAGGTTTCGGGAACTTCATTAAACGTGGTGCTCGAAACTAAAAACAGCGATAAATTTATTCAGTATACAAAAGGTGGAGTACTTCAAAATTATGTAAATAACATTGAAATAGCATCTGATGATATTGATGCAGCCCGCTCTGTTATTGCCGCTCTCACTGCTGCAATTGATAAAAGCAAAGTTCAGCTTACCGAATTTAAAACTACACAAAGTGCCTTGGATTTTATTATTGCCAATGTTGGCGATGTAGTTATCGATACTAAAACATACAAGCAGAAAATAAGCTTTGCCGCCGGCAATGGAACAAGTACAACCTATGTGGCTGACGAAAGCGATTCAAAAGGGAAAACTATCAGCAATAAATACGAGTTATATTTGGCCGATGCCGAACCTGGTAGCGTTAAGTTTAAGGTAAGTGGCAAGAAGATTATTATCCCGGTTGCCATTGCCGGGAAATATAAATTTATTAAATATTCGAAGGACAATGTAGTACAGAATTTTACCGAAGATTTTGAAATTTCGGCTGCTGATATTGAAGGCGCCCGAGAGTTGGCTGCCGCTTTTAATACTGCTATAAAAGGCTCTGTCGAAACCCCTGTAAAATTTAACAGTGTTGCCGAGGCTATTAAATTTATACAAGGCAACATAAGTGGTTCGGCCATTGGAACCGATCAATACAAACTGGTGTTCGATGGCAATGCAACCGAACCATTTGCTTGCACTTATTCGCGTAGTTTAACAGATGCAAAGGGAATAACCAGTGACGAAAGCTATCTGTTTTATCCCTATATGCTCGATGCCAGTTCTGTTAAAGTTGAATCGGAAGGGAAATATTTAAGCGTAAACGCGTTAGTTTCTGCTAAAAAACCTTTTGTTAAAAAAGTAAAGAAGGACCAGATTAGCTTTATCTCCGATTTGTCGCTGATGTTGTTCGATGTTAAAAAAGCGAAAGACGTTGCTGGGGCAATCCGTTACTTAGCAGCCAATACAACCCCTAAAGCAAAGGCTTGGGGCAATAAGTCCGAAGCCCTCGGTTTTGTGGCCCAAAACATGGTGAACATTTCGGGAGGTGGGAAAGAGATTAAGCAGAAGCTGGATATAGCAGAAGATAATGCCTGTAAAATAACCCTCACTGTAAATACAAGTGACGAAAAGGGAAAAACGGTCGAAGAGCTGTTTGAATTTACCCTTTCAGATATTAATAAGCAATTAGTTGATTTTAAGACACAAGGCGCTAATATCGCCATAACCCTAAGTTGCAAAAACAAACAAAAATTGATAAAAGCATATAAAGACGGCGTTCAGCAATCGTTTGGCTCCGATGTTTCTATTTTATGCACCGATGTTGAAGTTGCAAAAAATATAGGCGAAGCATTAAAAAGCGCTATTTCGCAGTGCGAATAACAAGTATGTATTATATGACGGTATAAAAGGCACGCGCTTTAGGCGCATGCCTTTTTTTGAATTTGGTAGAGTTTTGCTTTAGCCGGATTTGTTTTTGATTGCTTTGGGATTGATAAATAGGTAATTAAAGTATTAGTTAATTGAATGGTATTTCGAAAACTGTTTAATAGTTTGGAAAGCCTTATAGGATAGGATATGATATTTAATTTGTACTATGCAGAACTGGAGCAAATCAATATTTAGAAGACAAATAGGTAATCAAATATTAAAAAAATGAAAAATATAAATTTTGAATCTATAAATAGAATTGGAACAATCTTGGCACTTTTTATCTTACTTGCCATATGTTTTAAAATTGCTATTCTTGAACCTATTAAATTAAAGAAAAATACGAGGTATACAGTTGGGTATTTTAAGAATAAATCTATACCATTGGAGTCTTCATTTACAATAAAATGTGATTTTACAATAAATGAAATTAAATATATTGCCACTGCTGTAATTGATGATGAAGATTTTTATAATAAATCAAAAAAAGGTGATCGCTTTTTTATAAAATACCATCCTTTAAACCCGAAGAATTCAAAGATTCTAATTGATATAAAAGTGCCAGATAGTTTAATTGTAATTCCAAAAAATGGATGGAAGAGCATTCCGATTGTTCCTGAATAAAACAACTTATTTTTAAATTAAAAGATAATGATATGGATAAAAAAATAGGCTATACTGTAATGTTTGCATTACTTATTTTGGGGGTAATCATAAATTTGAAAGTGCTGTTAACGGGCTCAATAATTGAAAATAAAATTGAAAATCATCCATGTTTAAAAACAAAAACGACTGTAGTAGAGAAAAACTCCAGATATGGGTATTATCAATATTATTGTCCCTTAGATAGAAGTTTTCGGAGTATTACGGGAGCCCGAGAAGTTGATGTAGGAGATGTTTTCCCTATACTTATTGACAAGACCGACCTTGACAATGTGAAAATTCTTAATGAGGATCCAGTGATTGAAGAAAATGAGAATGTTGGTTATGTAAATGGTGTTGTAAAAAAGATTTGGCGTTTAGGTGATCCTAGAATATGGTTTCTCTTTAAAGTTGACTCAATTGAATATTTGAAATGTCAATTTTTTAAAACTTCAGAATCAATTAAAGGAATAAATGTCGGAGATAGCCTTACAATAAAATATGTTATTAATCTACCAACACGATGCAAAATAATAGAATTTATTAAAAATCGATAATTGAAGTTTTAAATAAATGAAGTTAACATTATTCTGATAATCATAGTTTATAACAGAAGCTTTTAGGTGATGCATCAGCTTCGCCATGGAATTTTAGGTGGCATTTGCTACAAAAGCTGCCTCACCCCCTGCCCCCTCTCCTAAAGCGAGAGGGGGTAAGAGCTTCGCACAGAGGGTTGTGATAGGATAAAAAGAAGTTCTTTGAACAAATGGCAAAATTTAAATAACCGCCAATACTGGCCGGCGATCCGTTCCCTTTCCTTGAGGAGAGGGCTAGGGTGAGGTGGCTTTATCGGCCTCACCCCCTTCCCCCTCTCCTAAAGCGAGAGGGGGTAAGAGCTTCGCACAGAGGGTGGTGGTAGGCTAAAAAGAAGTTCTTTGAACAAATGGCAAAGTACAAATAACCGCCAATACTGGCCGGCGATCCGTTCCCTCTCCTTGAGGAGAGGGCTAGGGTGAGGTGCTAAAGGTCAGAATGAGGCCATTGAGCGGCCAGACGACTTTTACACATAAGAATTCATTATTTATAGTAATAATAACCTAATGGTTAAACCTATAAAAAAGTACGATTTCGAGCTTCACATGGGTGCAAGCAAAGAAATATTTTCAAACGCATTGTTATTGTGTAAAGAAATGACTCAAGCTGAAATTGAATTGTGGCAGGCGCTAAGGGATAGAAAGCTAAGTGGTTTTAAATTTCGACGACAACACCCCCTTAAGCACTTTATCGCCGACTTTTATTGTCACAAAGCGAAACTGGTGATCGAAGTAGATGGTGAAATTCATCAACAGGCAGCCAATGTTGAACACGATGCCGGACGTGCATTTGAGCTTGAAAAACTGGGCATTAGAATCATCCGTTTTTCGAATAAACAGGTGTTAACTGAGCTTGAAATAGTGTTGAATGAAATTGAAAAGGAGTTGAGAATATAAGTAAACGCAGCGCCTCCCCGCCAAGCAGAGTCTATAATCGGGGCAGTTAGTCTAAGCATTTACTTCATCAGGGTATTTTATAAGCAGTTGTTACAAAAGCGACCTCAGCTAGCCAAAAACAATTATCAGTATCGCTCGACGAAAGCCTTTTGCTATGATAAATAAACAATTAAAGTATAAAGTAATTGAAAGGTTTTCTGAAAACTGTTTAATTTTCAGAAAAAGCCTTATAGGATAGATACTTAATTTATACTATGCAAAACAAGAGCACCTCAATATTTATTTTGGGTCGAGTAATATTCAAGTTGGGTTCTTGAAGTCTCTTAGGTATATTGTTTCTATCTGATAATAACATTACTTAAATCGAAAGAGGTTATCTCAAGACCGTCTTTGTTATCGCTAACGCTAAATACAATGTCATTAAAATCATTATCAGAATATAATTCAAGAGGTAAATCTTCAAAACCAATTATTATACGATTACAGTTTGCATCCTTATATAAAATATGCTGTTGTGCTTTACCGGTATTAAATTCATAATTAGTATAATGAACTCCATTGCTGTAATCGATGATACCGTCTTTCCAACCGTCTAGTACCAGGAAAAAACCTATTACTGTTCCGGCAGGGAATTTATCTGCCCCCAATTGTAGAGTATATCCGGGTTCTAATTCTCCGCCTTCCCCTTTTTTCGAAATATTTGGGAAAAGCACATGCCTATCAATATCACTAGCTTTCAATGGTGGTTTTGAAAGGCGATACGAATACCATCCCAATGTATTTTTGTAATAGGCCCCTTCGGAAATAAAAGAGACATATACCTCACTTTCGTTTGCCAAAATTATTTCTTTCTGAATTGTGCTGGCGAAAAAAGCCGTATCGTTATTAAAACCGACAGGGTTTTCAGGTAAAATACCTGTAATACTGTCAGTTATTGCTGTACAAGGCTTTAAAATTAAAATTTTTTCAGGAATTTCATTTAGTTTATTTTCTTTTTCACATCCCGAAAATAATAAAAGAAGGGTGGGTAATACTAGTTTAATTTGCATGGGTATATAATTTAGATAACAAAGGTGTTACCTTATGCCTTGAAACCCATTACATAATTTTAAGAGAAATTTACATAATTCACATCTTCCTTCAAGAGGGGAGTTTACAGCAAGGGATGTTAGGCGAGGCATTTGCTTCGACTTGGTGTATGTTTTAAATAGCATTTGCTAAAAAATAATTATGAAAAACGCTCTCTTTTTTTGCTATTAATTCTAGCCTGGCTTATTCATATACTGTAACTCTATTGATATTTTCTTTTTTGAATTTTTAAGTTTGGTAAAATTAGTTTTCAGATTGACGATTTTTAATAGTAGAGAGGTTCCGTTAGGATTTTTTTTTTGGAATAAACTTGTATTTTCATCTGTCTATTTTTTAATTTTTATATTTAGGTCAGATGGAATCCCGATAGTCCCGATCCGCGATAGTCCCGATCCGCGATAGCTATCGGGACTATCGCGGATCGGGACCTTATAATCATTCCCTTGTGTGTTGGGCTACTTAACATGGATGTTTCATCATTGATAAAAAGGGCGGGTACTTGAAAAACATACATTCCCCTTGGCATGAATGTCCTTATCTATTCATAGTTTAATATTCATTAAAATAATAAGGAACCGTGATTATGTCTGTAGCTGCAATAATCTTTCGAAGCAGGTTGTTTGCTCTTTTCTGGTCGAACAATGCCAGGACACTTCTATCTTTAATTTTGTTTTTCAACTCCTTGACCCAAGCGGCTGTTTTGATCTCTTTTTCACGAAAGGTTTTAAAGGGGGAATTTACGAACCCAGTCCCTTGCAGCACCTCCTTTTACAGTGTATGTAACAGTAAATAGGCAATGGAGTGCATGAACAGGTGGAACTGGTTGGCAAGAAAACCGGAACATGAAGCACGGTCGGATTTTAGATATAGTTTTGTTATCAATACCCTAAAAGTACTGATACTTTAGCAATTTTTAGGTGACCAAAACCTTCTATTTATGAACTTTCCGACTGATCCAATCTTTTAAAGGGGAAAATTAAAAAGCCGCGTAAATCGTGAGATTTAGGTGGCTTTGATTGAGATTGTATCTCTTTTTGCAGAATGGACGGGACCCGAACCACTCACTTATATGCCTAAATTATAATTATTTACGTTTTACAGAATTCAAAAACTGACCGAATTACTGACCGAGTAATTACGACAATCCCATTCCGTAAAATTACTGCAAAATGTTGCGGTTACACATTACCATATGCATATTACACACCTTCTGGTATAATTAATGCAGAAGTAAGATTACTTCAATTTTAAAGAATGGAAAACAAACATCTTCTGAAAAAGCACGCACTTTGCTGCCAACTTGTCATTGAAAAGAAAATACATGAGGCTTTTGCTGCAATACAGGAACTAATTGACCTGACTCATAACAGTGACTTACAAACCCGTTTAGAGAATAATCGTCAGACATATATAAATATCCTCCGGTATTCTTTTGGCGAAGTGGAAGACCCTGCGAAAAAGACAGTTTATTACCACTTGTTGCGGACTTTACTTGAGTTGACCGATGATACATTAGAGATGTTATTGTCGGGAACAGGACTTCGTATGTACAGAACTCCTCAGGATTGGACTGCAGATAACTTCGTTGAAAACATAAAAAAATTAGCTTCCTTCCCGGAAGATAACCGCTCCGAAGAAATAAAACAGATGTTCAATTATTTATGGTTTACCGATAAGTATCACGAAACTGAAAGATCCTTCGTTATATGGGCTTTGCAGAAAAATCGCCTTCAATGGTGGGAAAAATGTATGGTCATTTCGGCGATGACATTAAGTCTGCAGAGATATTTCGACGAAACAAAAATTTCATTGCTTATTGATGCCTACAAAAGCAACGAAGAGCAGATATGGCAACGGGCCCTCGTATCAATATTCATAGTTCTTTTTCAGCATAGCGACCGTTTGTTTCTGTATCCAAATCTGAAAAAGCAAATTGAAGAATTACGTGAAAATCCACAATTCGGGAAAAACATTGAAACGATTATTATTCAATTAATAAAAACACGAGATACCGAAAAGATAGCTCATCAATTTCGGGATGAAATTATGCCTCAAATGGCAAAGTTCCATTCAAGGATGTACGATAAACTCGACATGAAAAATGTAGTGCAGGACATGTTGGGAGAAGATAAAAATCCTGACTGGGAGAATATTTTTGAAGACTCTCCAAACCTGCTGAACAAACTCGAAGAACTTTCAAAGCTTCAAATGGAAGGCTCTGATGTAATGATGGGTACCTTTTCAATGCTCAAGCAATTCCCTTTCTTCGATGAATTGGGTAATTGGTTCATTCCGTTCCATAAAGAAGACTGGAAAATCAGAGCACTTTTAAAAGACGATTCAGGCGCTTTTGATGCGGATAAGTTTCTGAAAAACATGGAACATTCTTTTATACTGTGCAACTCAGACAAATATTCTTTCTGTTTGAATGTAAATAGCATACCACCGCGTGAAAGAAGTTTAATGGTTGAAATGTTCAATATGGAAGCAAATGCTCTGGAAGAAGCTGCCATGGATGATAAGGTGTTGCAGAAACCTGCTTACCAAAGGATTATTTTTACACAGCATATTCAGGACTTGTACCGTTTTTACAAACTATACCGCAATAAATCTGATTTTTATGATCTCTTTTCCACAGATATGGATTTCCATAATAAAGATTTTTTTGAACTACTATTAAAAGATGTAACGATCCTTCGGAATATTGGCGAATTCTATTTCGAAAAGAAATATTATAAGGATGCCATCGAAGTCTTCCAGAAAATAGATACTCTACCTGAAAATATTGAGCTTTGGCAGAAAATTGCCTATTGCCATCAACAGCTTGGAAATTACCAAAAAGCATTGGAATACTATCTTAAAGCGGACCTTACTGACATTCGCAAATTGTGGAATATTAAAAAGATAGCACTTTGTTACAAACGTTTGGGTGACTACGGAAAATCGCTTCAGTATTATCTGGAAGCTGAAAAGATGGAACCTGAAGACCTGCAGGTTCAGGCCAATCTCGCCCATACATACTTCGAAATGAATGACTTTGAAAGTGCCTTGAAAATTTATTTCAAAGTTGAATATCTGGCTCCGGCTAATCATAAAATACAACGACCCATAGGCTGGTGTTCGTTTATGCTTGGAAAATATGATACTGCAAAAAAATACTTTCAAAAAGTAATTGATAACGAACACAACGAACACGATCTGCTTAACATGGGCCATGTACAATGGTGTTCAGGTGATAAACAAAATGCTATAGCGCTATATTCTCAAAGTATTCAAAAATCAACCGGCAATTTTGACTGGTTCAGCAACGAATTATTGGCCGATAATGATATTCTGATACGGCATGGGATCGACAAATTTGACATTCCTCTGATGCTTGACTACTTGAAATTTTTTAGAAAATAAAACTTAGCCCCAATATTCATGTTTTGGAAAATGATACACTTTGCATAGACAGCGTTACTTTTCATGGTGGTACGCTATGGACAAATTTTGAATTATTTGGGGACCCCAGGGTAGCCGGATATGAATGTGAGCAGAAAATGAATGATTATAAAATGTTCTGTGGGATCCTTCTCATTCGGGGTTACGTTCTATCGATATGCACGTGATGCATAATGAATCATTGAGATGGTTAGAAAAAAGTTTGAGCGAAAGTACTTCTAAAACTAATGTAGTGACTGCCCATCATTCACCCGGTATAAAATCGATACCGGAAAAACACCGGAATGATTTAGTTTCTGCTGGTTATGCCTCGAATCTTGAAAGTTTTATCTATAAAACTAAACCTGATTTATGGATGCATGGTCACGTAAATGAGGCATTTGATTATTGCATTGGGCAAACGAGAGTTATTTGTAATCCGAAGGGTTACCCAGGTGAAGTGTTAATGGATTTAGGGAGGAATTGATAATCAGAATTGACCGATTTATTATGCCAGGTTTGTCCCTGAAGGTCAATTTCATGCAAATGCGGGGTAGAATCCGGGCGGTACTGCTTATTTTATACCTTAGAAAACAAAAATGCTATAAAATGTGCAGTACCGGGCTGGCGAGGCTATTGTTCACAGCATAACTATTTTACAGGAGTTCACGAGCTCACTTCGTTCGGTTGCCGAGCGGATTTTGCGAATACCATATTTCCAAATCTCCCCTGGGGGTTGGGGGGATAAAGAATACCGCTTCTTTCAAGGGCTTCCTTGAAAAAAAACGACTGGTGTTTATGAGAGAATTGAGAGAAGGAAGAATTCTAAAAAAGCCTAATAATCAGTATTAACAGGCAATTGAATGGGTTTTAAAGTCCAAGTGTGTTTCGTGGTGGAAAAATGGTTTCCATTTTCCATTGTGTTGCATTAATCCGGTTATTAAGATTCTGTAATGCTTCTATCAGTTTTTCAAAACTGGGAGATTCGCCATGAATCATTTGTTCCTGCATAGTTTTGTAATCATTAGCCCATTCCTGCATCAGTTCTACCTTGGGAATGATGTTGATGGTTTGGGGTTGATGTAAGTTATAATTCACTCCTCCCAAACGCGTAAAACTGTCCCGATGTTTTACAATAGTTTCGTAAAGTTCTTTGTTTGAAAGGGCTTTATTTGCAACTTCGGTAAGCGATATTCTATACACATCGTACAAATGGCGACTTAAACGGTCAACACGCATCTTGTCTTTAGGACGTTGGAATTCTTCGTGAAGCAGGAATATTTTTTCCAGAAACGTGCGTTCGGGCAATACTGAAGGTATATTTACCGGATGTAGCGAAAAACCAACTTTCGGATATGCCTCATCGACTAATGACAGAATTGCTTTGTTTTCGAATGGCTCGCGCAAGGAACGGCAACCAATTTCTATTTGAACCCGGGGTTTTATATAGCCTGGCGATTCAATTACATTGGGGTAATATACATTGATGATTATCGGATCCTGATCGCTGCTTGTAATATCTTCTAATTCAATATTTATACCTGTGAGTCCTTTTTGTATAAATGCTGTTTGCAACGAAGGGTATAATGTTTCGCAGATGTATTGATTTGCTTTCTTGCGAAGTTTCGTTCGCTGTTCTTTACCCAGTTCGCCAGCGAATCCAAGAAAAGCGCGGTCGACAGCTAAATCTATATCTTCCGAAAAGCGTTCGATGGCGTTCCATGCCTTGCTTAACGATGTACCACCTTTAAATACAAGGTGTTTGCCTACTTCCAATTCGAATAAAATGGTAAGGATTTGCACAACCCACCAATCTTTTTCTACTGCATAAGCAGGTAAATTTGTTTGCTTTGCTATCAGGTTGTAGGCAACCTGTTTATCGTTTGCCGAAATATTATACCACCGGTGCATCATGTTTCGATTTTAATGCTTTGCGCATGATTATCCGTATCCATTCGGGAGCTAATTTAATATCGTGTTCGAGTCTATAAGCCTCTTCCTGTTGTAAATGTTTCAATACAATTTCTATTTCCCGTTCATTTACGTTGTCTTTGCCGATTTCTTTCAAGGCTTGAATTACCAAACTGCTTATTGCTCCTATGGCAGACAGATTCTTTGGCGATGCTTTTTTGAATTTTATGGTGCGTTTGTCCAATTTCACCAACCGGGCGGAACCATCGGTTAAATAAACAATTTTGAGCGGAACCTGAGTTGATAAGCCCAAGGCATTAAGCGCCAATACTCCGGTTGGCATAATACGGGCTTTGTCTCTTTTGGCAATTGCTTTAGCAATATCTTCGATTGACGGGTGAACTTTCCCAAATAGAGGATTTGTTTTTAAACGGGCGTATATACCTCGAGCTACTCGCGTTAATTCGTCTTTTTCAACCAATCGCTCCAATGCTTTAGCTACAGCCTTAGCTGAACCAAAACGAAGGAAATCTTCGGTGAAGAAAAGCGAACCCCGTCCGGCTTTTTTTATTTTGTCAAAAATTTTATCATCAATACTTTGCATTGAGTATTGTATTAAATTATGTCGCAAAATTAGTAAATATTTGCGACATAATAATATATGACTTTATAGAAATTAAAGGATAGAAACCGACAAATTGAATTTTGGCAGGACATTACAAACCATTAGAAAGGAGTTGTAATGGTTTTATACCTTATAATCAATATGTTGTATTAGATTGAAATGGTGTATTTTTTCACAATTTTAGTAAATATTTGTGACAAAAATGAATGATTATAAAATGATTCGGCGGGATCCTTCTTATTCGAGGCTATGCTCAATCGATATGCATGTGATGCACAATGAATCATTGAGATGGTTAGAAAAAAGTTTGAGCGAAAGTACTTCTAAAACTAATGTAGTGGTTACCCATCATGCACCCAGTATAAAATCGATACCGGAAAAACACCGGAATGATTTAGTTTCTGCCGGGTATGCCTCGAATCTTGAAAGTTTTATCTATAAAACTAAACCTGATTTGCGGATACATGGTCACGTAAATGAGGCATTTGATTATTGCATTGGGCAAACGAGAATTATAAGTAATCCGAAAGGTTATCCAGGTGAAAATTCAGCTGGTTTTAAAGATAATTTGATTAAAGAATTAAGTGCATAAACAAATGATGATTTACAAAATCAGCCACATTCGAAACGGCAAGACTTATACTCAATTAACAAGGTGAAAAATTTAAAAATATCCTTTATAGGACATTGGTATGGAATGGCAAATATTATCTAGACTACCTGCTTTTGTGAAAAATTTTGCATCACTCTCAAAATTGAATACTCTATAAAGATGAAAGTTAGAATTATTATTTTGTGAAAATAAGAGTTCATTTCGCGTAAAAAAGAATGGCGTTTCCTTTCCTAATTTGGTTGTCTTAACTTCAACATATTTATCTGTTCCATTTGTGTTTTTGGATAAAATATCGAAACCAGCCCCATCTCCTTCTTCTTTAGAAATCCATCTTACTTGTTGTGCCAGGTTTTCTTTTCCAATTTGTATTAGATTCCATTTTTCATATTGTAGAATAAGCTCTTCTCCAGATTTACCTAATTTACTATTATTCTGTTCTCTTTCTAAATAGTTTATTTTTATCGGGCTTCGATGATAAAACGGACTTTGTTCTGAGATGATTTGATTAATTGGCGGCTCTACAATTATTTTTTTAAAATCAATTATAGGTAAAGTAAGTTTCTCTTTATCAGCAAAGTGTTTGAACTTATCTTCAATACTTAGATTTTCAGAAAGGTAATTGATAACGATTTCTTCAAGGATTTTCTGATAATTAAATCTAGGTAAATAGCCCTTAATATATGGTTGACCTAAATTAATCAAAACTGCACTTATGTTTTGATGTTTAAATTCTATTGAACCTTCTGAACGATTTTCTAATAGAGGCAACAGATTTTTCCTGTGCTCTGATTTTTTATATGGTATGCTAGTCAACTCTTTAGATAGCATCTGAAAGTAATCTGTAACAATTAATTCAACTTCAATATTTGACCAACCTTCCATAAATAGCTATCTGTTTTTTGAGTTAAGCGAGAGCTTTTTTTAACAATTCTTTAGTTTGGGAAATAGCTTTCAATCTTTCTTTGTACCAATCCATTCTTTTATAAACAATTGGCTTAACAATTTCTCCTTTGCCATTTACCCAATTCATTTTTATAATTTCATTTACTGCTTTTTGAGTAAATTGAGTTGGTTTTAAAACATTTTGAGCAATCACTTTTCCAAATAAGTCTGTTCCAATTGTTAAAGGGCCAACTTCTACTATTAAATTTGCGTTTTCTAGAATGCTAAATTCAAGTTCTTTAGAATAAATAGTTATTCTTTCTTCTAATTCGGAAATTGTCTGTTCTAGGTTCATTTTAGAGATTTATATGGTTCGCAAACGAAAATCATTCTGTTTACAATCAAAATTAACCAAAACCTTCAAGTAAAATTTTTTAAGTCAAACAAATTTTCAATATCCTTCTGCTTATTTCCGTCTATTTTTTTAAACTACCACTCCATTCTGGTTTTAGGCACTACAAAATACTTACATCCCTCGTGTCCATGCCAAAAACATCCATGGATAAAAATTATTGTTTTGTATTTTGGAAGTACTATATCGGGTTTCCCTGGTAATGCCTTATCATGTAACCGGTATCGAAAGCCTTTACTGAACAGGAATTTCCGGACAAGAAGTTCGGGCTTCGTATCTTTGCTGCGGATACGACTCATGTTATAACTTCTGGTTGCCTGAGAATGAACGTCAGCCATCTTAGGAAAGCAAAAAATTAATGAGTGCTGGCTATTTCCTTATGCGTATTCATCGCACTTGCATTACGTAAACGTGAATTTACAGATACTTTTAGTTTGTATGGCCTGTTAAATGCTTCTTGCGATAAGCTAAAGTGAGAAGAAAGTGTCCTGATAATTTCTTTGGATAATCCTTTTTTGTAATTCAAGATGTCGGAAACCAACCCTTTGCTCACACCCAATATTTCAACCAGGTCTTTTGATTTAAGCTTGTGTTCTTCCATTAGTGATCGAAGCAATTCTATAGGGTTTACATCTTCAAAAGAATTGTGGTCTTGATCCCATTTTTCAATCAAAAAAGTAAGCAATTCAACTTCGTCCTGATCTTTTTGATTGCTGCTTAGCAATGTTTCCAACCTGGAACAATAGTCACTATATTGTACCTCGGTTTTGATGATTTTATATTTGAGTGTTTCCATAAATTCCATTATTAATAAATGTTTACTGTATATTGTTGATTCTTATTACAAAGTCCATCGTATTCGGCATGTGTTCCAATCCAGCAAATGAATAAATGAACCTGTTTCTCTCCAAAGGAATATTTGCATATCAGCCTGTAATTGTTGCCGCCGATATCAAATACCACCCTGTTTGAGCTATTCCCCAATAAATCAGCAGAACCAAAAGTTTGCTGTATATCTGCCGGCTGATTCCAATCCGCGAATTTTACAGCTGTAAGCCAAAGTCCAAAGGAGCTTCTGCTCCGTGCATTCCTGGTTACAAAATCTTCAATCGTTTGTTTCTTTATTAGGTGAATTTTCATTCAAATATACGGTAAATATTGGAATGAGTTCACGAAAGGTGAACTTTATTACTTACTTGGTTACCAAATTAGGAAATATGTTTATATCATTCTTCTACTTACTATCCACCAATCTACCCACTTCCATAAAGATTTGCAATTTGCGAATCACGAATTCTATGGATAAGCTGTACTTTAGTTATTACCTTTTGATATACGATAAGACCTAAAATTTGAGGTTTTTGATATACTGAAAAGTAATGATTACGGATCCAGGATCAGTCGGAAAAGTTGGGGGGGGGAATGAAAAAGCCGCGTAAATCGTGAGATTTAGGCGGCTTTGTTTGAGATTGTATCTCTTGAAGCGGAATGGACGGGACTCGAACCCGCGACCCCCTGCGTGACAGGCAGGTATTCTAACCAGCTGAACTACCACTCCTTTTTTTGCATCGTAGTTTGGCGTTTGCCTTTCTAAAATTGCGATTGCAAAAGTAGTGTAATTTTTCTTACTTCCAAATATAGTGGACAAAAAAAGAAAATTTTTTCAATATTTTTTTCATCTGAAAAAACTGAAATTCACACTTCCGTAATTGCGATGATCAAACATATTCTTATTGCCTGCAAATGAGATGTTTTTGGGATGCTCTAAAATAAATTGCCCATCGGGTAATAATAAACCTGCATTCAAGACAAGTTCAGGAAGCTGGGGAATTTGTTCCAAATCAAAAGGTGGATCGGCAAAAATAATATCGTATTTATAGGGGCAGCTTTTGATAAATCGAATCACATCGCTTCGAATTGCTCTAAAGCCCACCAATTTCATATCCTTTGCGGTATTCTTAATAAACTCAAAGTGCTTGAAGTTTAATTCAACTGAATCAATCTTAACCGATCCTCTCGAGGCAAATTCAAATCCAATACTACCGGTTCCGGCAAATAAATCCAAAACAGCAACCTGTTCAAAGTCGATTGTATTTGCTAAAATATTAAATAAACTTTCTTTGGCAAAGTCGGTGGTGGGACGTGCTTCAAACTGTTTTCCGGGATTAATAAATTTCCCCCGGTACTTACCGCTAATTATTCGCAATTATATATATTTAAAAGGTTTACAAACCGCAGCAAAATCTCTTCCGAAAGCACATAACTATATACAACACTTTGAGGCGACTTTATTTGCCGAACTTTTCCTATGTATTTCTGAAGCAGAACAACAATATCCTTCAAAGCTTCATTTTCGTTCATAATAAAAATTTCAGCTAAAGAAGGGGAAGCTTTATAGCGCTCAAGAACCGAAAGCGTAAAATAAATAATGTCTTCGGTCGATTCTACTTTGAATGTATTTATAAAATCCAGATTACCCGAGTGAGCTACTCCCAGGGTAATAAAATCGGTTTGAATATGTAAATGAAAAACATGGCGCAACGACCGCACTGATTCTAGCATCAAATTATTTATGAACGGAATAGTTTGATGCATTAAAATAATATTGCTAAAAGACCTATTCAACGAATCGGCTAAAGCACTTGGATATAAACTTATTATTACCGATTTTGACGCTAAACTCTTTGATGTAGTCAATGAAATCGATTGAAAATCATGCTCTCCGGGAAAATAGGTTTCAAGTTCGGTTGGATTCGTAAGGAAAAGAGGTTCAGGAACAATAGAAAATTCCTTCTGACAAAGAATATGGCCAACCTTCTTATAGTCGAGACGCAGATTAGCATCCTTTTCCAAAACAGGTACAATAAATTGTTGGTATTCTTGCCAATCAGCGCACTTACAAGGGTAATGCCTGAGTTGCAAACATTTGTTACGAACAGTATCAGAAATGGAATAAGTAAATCCGCTCAAACTGCTTTGAGCAGAAAGAAAATAATTCTTTGACTGATTGACATCAAATGTTTCGTCTATTAAATTTAATTCGTGCATAGTGTGGCTTCATTCGAATTACCCTTACCCGGTAACCTTATTAATTTGAATGCTTAATAAATTCGCTTGCAAAAAAAGGTTTTATTAAGTTTGGTGCTAAATTATAAAAAGTAATTCAATTATTAATTTCGCTTTGAGCGTTATTCGTACATGATAAAAAATCATTTACTTCATATTTTTCAGGAAAACCTTGGCCACCATGCTACAGAAGGCCAACAGGAACTTATTGATTTATTGTGCGAATTTATCCTTGCAAAAGATGATCATCATGCATTTTTAGTAAAAGGATATGCCGGTACCGGAAAAACCACTGTAATTGCTACCCTGGTAAAAGTCCTTACCGAATTGAATATTCAGGCAGTTTTGATGGCTCCCACCGGAAGAGCGGCAAAAGTACTTTCGCAATATGCCGAAACAGAATCCAGTACGATACACAAAGCAATTTACAGGCAGAAATCGGCGAAAGATGCAATGAGCCAATTTGTTTTAGGAAAAAACTTTTTTTCAAATACTTTTTTTATTGTCGACGAAGCTTCCATGATTTCGGACCAATCGGCCGAAAATGTATTTTTTGGCAGTGGTAACTTATTAAAGGACCTAATCTCGTTTGTTTATAACGATAAAAATTGCAAAATGATTTTATGTGGCGATACAGCTCAATTGCCACCGGTAGGAATGGAATTAAGTAATGCCATGTCTGCCGGAGTTTTAATGGGTTATCGCTTAACGGTTGAGGAGTATGAATTAAAGGAAGTTGTCAGACAAACATTCGATTCCGGTATATTATCGAATGCGACCAATATTCGAAATGTTATTTCGGAGCGAAGAAATATTTTCCCCAAGATCGTTTTGAATCATTCCTCGAAAGACATAACCCTGATAAAAGGAAATGAAGTAATTGATTGCCTGCAGGAATATTACGACAAATTCGGACTGGACCAAACCATGGTAATATGCAGGTCGAACAGACTTGCCAACAAATATAATGAAGCCATTCGCAACCGGATCTTAGCCCGGGAAGAAGAAATTTCGTCGGGCGATTTCTTAATGGTTGTAAAAAATAATTACCATTGGCTCGAATCAGAAGGCATCGATTTTATTGCAAATGGAGATATCGTAAAGGTAAAACGGGTGAAGAAATACGAAGAATTGTATGGATTTAAATTTGCTACACTCGATTTGCTGCTGCCAGACTATGGAGATCTTGAATTTACGGCGAAAGTAAACCTGGGTACCTTGCACCTCGAAACGGCATCGTTTAATAAAGAAGATAACCAAAAACTTTACACCGCTATTTCGGAAGACTATGTTACAGAAAAAACCCGTCAGAAAATTGCTGAAAAGGTAAGGGAAGATTCATATTATAATGCGCTTCAGGTTAAATATGCTTATGCCATTACCTGCCACAAGGCTCAGGGAGGGCAATGGCCTGTTGTTTTTATTGACCAAAGCTACTTTACCCCCGAAATGCTCAATACAGAGTATTTACGGTGGTTATACACTGCTTTTACCAGAGCGTCACAGCATTTGGTGTTAATAAATTTTAACGATAGCTTTTTTTAACTAAAAATTATACTCTTTATTCAACGGTGAAAAAACTTCAGGCTTATAAACCGGATTAATAATCACGTTTGTAAATTTATACTCCTCAAACAAGCCTCGCGGATCGCTCACTTTAATATAAACAGGATAATACTGCGTTTTGTGCATATAGATGAGCATTTTAGAAGCATAGTCCGACGGTATTTTTAGTGTTTTTCCAGCAGGCAAAACCTCGAAGGCTTTGGATCCTGAATTTTCTTCCAGTATAGATAGATAATTTATATGAAGCCTCAGCCCAATATTATAGATAGTTTCAGGCTTCTGCAATGTAATCTGCTGTATTTTATAAAATGGATTGTTACACTCAAGTATCCAAACTTCTTGCCCCTGATATGATCCTAACCCTTTCGAAACTATTAACTGATCCGATTTTCCCTGGTATTTTTTCAAAAGACCATCCAACACTTCGGCTACATAATTAAAACCTGCATGAAACACCGCATGATGGTGATTTTTCATCATCATTTCGGCTTCAGGTTCCAGGTTTAATGTAAGCCATGGAAATGAATTAAGACTGATTTTTGCTTTGTCGCCATTTTCTCCTAAAACTAATAAGCCTTCAAGTCCCTTTTGAGGAAACTCCTGCTTAAAGTAAGCTTTAAACGGAGTTATATTAATCTTGAAATTATTTTTTTCCACATAATATGTTCCTAGAATCCGTTCTTTCGCATCAACAGTAACCTGAATTGTTTTTAAGCTTTTTGCCCTGTCAATCATCTTGTTGGCTAAATCTAATCCCGATTGAGCATTCACGCCATTGATCGAAACAAAAAGACCAATAGCCAGACTAATATATATAAATCTCATTTTATTTTTTTTATGTGGTCAAATTTAAGAATTGGATGCATATTTTATACAATCTTACCTATTTTTGTCCGAAATATAGTCACCAAAATCAAAGTCATGCTGAATCAATTGATCTTAAAAAACAGAAGCTACCGTCGTTTTTTTGAAGAACAGGTAATACCCGAATCCGTTTTGATGCAGATGATTGAAAATGCGCGATTATCGCCTTCCGGACGAAATATACAATCGTTAAAATATATCTTGTCCAGCACAAAAGAAATGAACGAAAAAATATTCCCTTGCCTTGCTTGGGCAGGGTACCTGAAAGACTGGCCGGGGCCAATTGAAAGAGAACGACCTTCGGCTTACATTGTTATGCTTAACGACACATTATTATCAACGAATTATTTCTGGGATCATGGAATTGCTGTTCAAAGCATTTTACTGACTGCTGTCGAACATGGCTTTGGCGGATGCATCATCGCCTCCGTTCATAAAGAGAATATTAGAACGGCACTAAATATCCCTGAACAATATGATATTATTCAGGTAATAGCGCTGGGAAAACCCAAAGAGGAAGTGGTTATCGATCCGCTCTCTCCCGATGGTGATATAAAATATTGGCGCGACGATAATAATGTACACCACGTTCCTAAGCGAAAACTGGAGGATTTGATTTTATCAGCTTTATCCAGCACCACTAAATAAGAAGGAATTTAAATCAAACTTAGAAACTGTTTAAATATTAACACAGAGAATTAATTTTGAATATTAAGAAAGAGTAGAGAAGAAATATAACAAAGAACGATTAATCAATGTTTTTTGAGAAGACACAGAGATCACGGATGGAAAATCGCCAGCGATTTTCAAAACTCTGTGCCCTCCGTGTCTTCTCAATACCCAAAATTATTTAATAGCATTCATTTTCAAGGAACAGAATTCTTTTTGAGAGCAAAACGGATTTCTCTGTGTTAAAAAAGAATTTTGTCTCATTTTTAAACAGGCTATTAAACACCAACAGCTTTTTGGAAATTGTCGCTAACTTGTTTCCAGTTTACAACATTCCAATAGGCACCTATATAATCCGCCCTGCGATTCTGATATTTCAGGTAATAGGCGTGTTCCCAAACATCGATACAAAAAATGGGCACACCCTGAATTTCAGCTAGATCCATAAAAGGGTTATCCTGATTTGGAGTTGACGAAATGGCAAGCTTTTTATCTTTTACAATTAACCAGGCCCACCCGGAACCAAATCGGCCTGCAGCAGCTTTTGAGAAGTCTTCTTTAAATTTAGCAAACGATCCAAAGCTTTGGCTGATTGCTTTTGCCAATTCTCCGGTGGGTTCACCGCCAGCATTGGGAGCCATTACCGACCAGTACAAATTATGATTATAAAACCCTCCTCCATTATTTCTAACACCAGCTGGGTACTTTGAAATATTTTTAAAAATTGTTATAATGTCTTTCTCCAAAATATGCTGCTCTGTTAGCATTGTATTAAAATTCTTGGTATAAGCCGCATGATGTTTTGTGTAATGAATTTCCATGGTAGCAGCATCAATCGTCGGCTCCAAAGCATTAAAGGCATAGGTTAAAGGAGTTTGCTTAAAAGCAACGTCATCAAGTGTAGTATTCTTTGAAATAAAATTCCCCTGAAGTGATATGGTAGGAACCACTATGCCTCCTAACCCAAGTATCGCTGTATTCTTTAAAAAGGTGCGCTTGTTCATATAATTTTAGTTAATGATTCGATAAAACAATTGGTTCTCCGATCATTAAACAAATCAAGCAATAATTGGTTCGAAATAATTAATCTGATTTATTATAACATCACGATTAGAGGTCGATAAGCTTATTTTTAATGGCATACATTACCAGATGGGCTGTGTTTTTCGAATTGGTTTTATCCAGTAAGTTTGCTCGGTGCTTATCTACTGTTCGTTTACTAATATGGAGATTTTCGGCAATTTCGTTATTCGAAAGACCATTGCAGATTTGTATAAGAACTTCCATTTCCCTATCCGAAAGCGCTTCGGTTATTTCCTGATCTTTGTATGTTGTCCTGATATTCTTTACTACATTATAAAGAAGTTCCTGTGAGAAATACTTTCCTCCTTCATAAACTGTAATCAGGGCACTTTTCACTTCATTTATATCAGAATTTTTAAGAAGAAATCCTTTTACTCCTGCTTCAATCATTTTATAATAATATTCTTCCTCACCAAACATAGAAAGTGTGATAACTTTTAAAGCCGGATACTTTTTTAACGCTTCTTTGGTTGCCTGAATCCCATCCATAACGGGCATATCTATATCCATTAATACTATATCAGGATTTACATGAGCCAATAATTCCAAAAAATCGCTTCCATTCTCAGCTTCTCCAATTACATTAAACTGTCCCGATGTTGATAATAGTATTTTTAATCCATTTCTAAAAAGGCTATGATCATCCACAATTAAAACATCAAGTACCTTCCTGTCAATTTCAGTTTTCATAATTTTAAAGTTTCACCCGGATTAATACCTTAGTACCAGTATCCTTATGACTATCAATATCAATTTTCCCTTTTATAGTATTTATTCTCGAAATAATGTTTGCATACCCCATACCTTTCGGTGTAGCATTATCATAAATTATTTCGTTCACATCAAACCCAACACCATCGTCCGAATAAGAAATGATAATACATTTTTGCTGAAGAGTCATTGCAATATCAATATTCTTAGCATTCGCATGTTTTAATGTATTATTTATAAGCTCACAGGTAACCCTGTAGAGTATTACCTCAATATTTTCATCAAAACGATGGTTGAAAGCATTCGATTCAAAATTAATATTAATCGCTTTTGATTCCCCTATTTTATTCGAGAAGTTTTTTAGTGCACTGGCTAATCCAAAGTTATTTAAAATATGAGGGCTTAAATTATTCGAAATTTCTTTGATGCTTTTTATCGATTCGTTAATAAGCAAATCGGCATTTTGAATAATGTGCTTTTTGTCAGGATTCTCTTCCATTTCGTTCAAAGTAGAAACCGATAATTTAACTGTTGAAAGTAACGGTCCCAAACCGTCGTGCAGATCTTTGGCAAACCTTCTGCGCTCTTTTTCTTCCGTTTGAATAATTGCATTTACAATCCTTTTTTCTGCCTCACGTCTCGATTGTTCTACTTTTTTAATAAAATTAAAAATTCGCCTGATGAGTAAAACTCCAATGGAAAACAATAACGATGTAAATAATCCAATCCAGGTATATACCAAACTCATATCGATTGGTATTTTTTCGTCCAGTACAGGCATCAGCTCAATTAAGCGAAGCACTGCCATTAATAAAAATCCTGCTGTTATCAGTATCCACGACAAATTGTACTTTGTGACCCTGGTAAGACGTATTGCCGCAACAGCGGCTACAAATTGCAAAATAATGGATATGACTAAGGTTATTTTGATTATCATATTATTTGCATTTAGTCGGATTGTTGAAAACTTTTACAAATAAAGGAATAAAATTAATATACTCCCTGTGTTTAAAGATTACCAAAAATTCATAGTTTTACCCTTGCAAATTAACAACATGAAGAAATTAAAAAAAATATGGTTTTCCATCATGCCATTGTTAAAAAATAAGTTTACACTCAGTTTAATCTTATTTTTTACCTGGATTTCATTCTTCGATCAAAATAATCTGTTGGACCGGGTTTCTAACCTAAAACAATTGCATCAATTAGAGCTCGATCAGATTTATTATACCGAAAAAATTAAAAAGGATACCGAACGGCTAAAGCAATTAATGTCGAATAGCGAAAATCTCGAAAAATTTGCTCGCGAACAATACCTGATGAAAAAACCGAACGAAGATATCTTTATAGTTGTAGAAGATTAATTCTTTGCTATTATTGGTTTTTGTCAAGCTTTCTGAACACTTCCAATAACTCTTCTATCTCTGGTTTTTCTTTATTAATCCCTAAAGTAGTAAGTATTTTAACAGCTTCTCTTCGAACAGGTTGCTTCGGTAAATCATTTACAGAAGCAAAATTTAGGTATTTCACTATCTTAAATGCATCAAACCATGCATAAAAACGCTTAGCGAAAAATTGAAAAGAACTGCTGTTCTCCAAAATTTCCTTTAATGCACCTTCTGCCTTGTGCTCCTCCAAAAATTTCGCCAAGACTGGTGGATACCTTTTGTTGTCTATTTTTTTCAGAAGGTAAATAGTGTTTAAATCCATAAATAATTCCTTTAAAGGAATAAAAGAATAAAAGTTGTAAGTATAAAACGCTTCATCGCTATCATTTAACCACTTGGTCATAGAAGCTCCGGTACCAAAAGGTACGCGGTTCGAAACCCTCGACGATGGAATAACTCTTGTGTTATTAATTTCTGTAAAGCCCCCTAAAGGAATAATTTTATTAAGAAAGTAGAAGTCCTCCCCTGCTTTAAACCGATTCATTCCGCCCTGTTTTACATAAGCAGAGGCTGTAACTGCAAAACTGGAACCGACAGTATGAAAGGCATGGGGAAACCCGATAAACCTTATACATTGAAGCAGATACCGTAAATGAATTTCATATTGTATAATCCCCATCCTAATTTTTGGCGATTTCTGGACTTCAATATCATGCTCAAAGTATATCGATGCTCCAGGGGACTTTTTATGTACCTGAAAATGCTCTTGAATTGCAATTAAGTAATTTTTATCAACCAGGGAGTCTGCATCAAATCCACAAATAATTCCTCCTTCATTATTTATTTTATTGTACCGGGAAACAGCTTCATCCATTCCAATTTTTCGGGCTAATCCAACTCCGGCAAATTTTATTGGTAAATTGGGTGCATAAATGGCTAAACATCTAAAAACATCATTTTGATGTAATTTCGACCATTCAATTATTTCATTAAATGTATTGAAGTTGAATTCTGCAACTGATTTATCGCTATTTTCAGGAAAGTTAACAACTACTATAACCTCAACGGAATGTTCCGGTTTATCACATTCCCATAAGGAGTTTAATGATGTAAGAATATCCGGTTCGTTATAGCAAGGTATTACAACAATAAGAGTTGTGCTTTCTTTTATTGGCTCGGCAAGGCTTGCTGTGAATAGGTTTTTCGAAAGATACCGATCAAAATACAACATAGTACAAATAAAAAAGGGTGCTGTTCTTGAAGCACCCTTTTATTGAAAGTTAATTATCTTATTTCTTAGAAGCAGTTTTTTTGCCTGCATTGTATTTTTCGTTGAGTCCTTTTATAATATCCAGTGAGATATCTAATCCCGGATCGGCAAATAAAATTTTGCCATCGAACGTATTCCCCAACACATAGGAATAGTGTTTATCTTTATTATATTCCTTCATAAACTCCATTACATCGTTCATAATTTTACGTAACATCACGGCATTTTCTTCCTGAAGTTGCGCTCCATAAGTATCCCTGAGTTTATAGAGGTTTTGTTCTTCCAATTGCAATTGTTGTCCCATTTCTTCTAATTTTGCCCGAACTTCAAGACCACGTTGTGCTTTATACTGTAAATCCTGATAGTTTTGTTGAAGCGATTTTGATTTGGAACTTAATTCTGAATCGATTTTCTTCCCTTTTTCCTGAAATTCTTTATTCAAATCTTTGGTCATTTCATAATTAGCAATAACCGAATCGATGTTCACATAAGCTATTGAACCTGATGCCAACGTAACAGAAGTGCTGTCGGATGCGGAACCTGATGAATGGCCAGAACCTTTGCCGGTAAAGTGCAAAACATACAAAACTATTACAGCTAAAACAATTACAGCTTGAATGATAATACTTGATTTTTTCATTTTTTTAGACCTTAGTTAATGGAGGGGCAAATATAATGGAATGTATGAATAATACAAAAGCAGGATCAAAAATTTGAAAATTCGAAGTTAGAATTCGGGACAAGGGACAGCGTGCAGTTTTCTCTTTTTCACTTTAGAAAACTCAATACTTAAGGAAAGCTCATGAGCTCCAGCAGTTTTGTCAATAAGGTTGGAAATTGTAAAATCGTAGCTATAACCAATGCTTAAGCGCTGGTTTTTAATCCCCATTAAAAATGCAAACATATCGCCCCTATCGCTGTTAAAAACCGGAATACCACGATACCATAAGCCAAAAACCAACGGACTTTTGTTCCAATACAGGCCCATATCCAACTGGCGATATTTCGCTTGATTTTTAAACATAAATGCAAAAGACAATGTTTCGTCAATGGGTTTTAAAAGCCTGCCCTTCCTGATTATAGTAACACCTCCATATAATGATATTCGCATAGGTCGGATATCTTCATTACCCATTATGGAAAGGTTAGGTCGCATCAGGTGATCGAAGGAAGTGCCCATCCAAACCCTAGAATTATATACTATTAAGGACGATGCTACGTCAAATGCTCCAACACGATCTTTATCCGGGAAAATTACAGTTCCGTTTGGGTCAATTACACCCTTATCTGTTAGTTGATACGGGAGAACAAGTTTCGAAAAATCAATGGACCGTTGTAAATATCCAAATTGGATTCCCGGCCTCAAATGCCAGGTATCGTTCATTGGGAAATCAAAAGAATATTGTAATGCTGTAAATAGCGTTCCATACCTTCCTGCACCAGCTACATCCCTAACAGCTAAAACCCCAATACCACTATTGAAAGCTGAAAAATAATGATCGAACGAGGCACAATACGTTGTATAGCTTTTAGGAAGTCCGGGCCACTGGATACGGTAATTCGATATAAACCGGTTTTGAATGGTAGAGCCGGCAAATGAAGGAGCTAAATAAAGTTTGTTCGCAAAAAACTGAGTAAAATGTATATCCTGACCTTTAGCTTTATAGGGCGATACTACCAATATAAACATTACTATGATAGACAGTATATACTTTTGAAATTTCCGGGACCTTATTATATGTAGATAAAATTTCACCAAGTCAATATATCGTTAATCTGCAAGTATTTTAACCTTTACAGATGTATTAAAAATTTATTTTAGCATTTATAATTAACCATTGATAAATCAATTAAACTGTATTTAAAAACGCTAAAATACATAAAATAGACATTTTTATACAGCCTATTTTTCGAATAAAACTAAATTATGTTTCAAAATCCGTTTAAAATGTATTATCTAATAAATAACTGATACTTTTTAACGTAATAAGGTTACATCTCCAGCTTTATTGAACGAACTTCCGTTATAAAATTTACCTTTGGCTTTCCAAATATAAACATCCGATTCGCACAATCTGCCTTTAAAATATCCATCCCATCCTTTAGTTATATCGGTTGTCTCAAATAACTTTTCACCTAAACGGTCATATACCTCTAGCGTATATTCTTCAACACCATCGTGATATGGATGGAAAACTGTATTTTTCGTATCCGGATAATCATATGACCCATCACTAGCCCCTTCGGCACTTGGGGTAAAAGCATTTGGAAATTCACATACTCCGGTACCTTCAACTTTCACTGCACGTTGCATTACTACCGAATCAAAGCATTGGTGTTCCGTCCAAACATTTAAGGTAATGTCAAAAGTTCCTAAATCTTTATAGGTGTGGGTAGGTTCTATTTCTTCCGAAGTACTTCCATCGCCAAAGTCCCATAAATATTTTGATCCCAACTTACTAGTATTGTATGCATGAACCAAGGCATTCGGCAACATTACATAACGAGGCGATACATTAAATTCGACTAATGGCTTGGGATAGACTTCAATTTCCCGGTATGTAGCATCTTCAGCTCCATCCCCATAGGTAGTAAGCTTAATTTGATACTTGCCAGGTTCCTGGTAAATATGACTTGGATTTTTTTCTGTAGAAACCGATCCATCGTCGAACTCCCATTTGTAAGATGTAGCCCATGTACTGTGATTTGTAAAGTTAACAGTAAGGGGTTCGCAACCACTTTGGCTGGCATCGAAATCTGCAATTGTTTTTGGTGCATAAACCCTGATGCGGTGGCTTACTGAATCAGTACAGTAATCGCTCCATGCCTTTAACTGGATGTTAAAGTTACCCCAATGCAAGTATTCGTGCGAACCAGGTTCTATTTCCACCGAACTTTGGCCATCATCATATGTCCATAGATAATTCCAGGATCCCGGATTGGTTTGATTATCAATATTTACCCGGGCATCAGGATAATATAGATGCGAAGGCAAAGCCGAGAATTCTACTGTAGGTTGAGGATGCACTAAAACATTTCTAAAGGCAGTATCGGAACAACCAAATTTTGAAAACCCAACCATGCGAACATTAAAGGTTGTATCGTTTAAAGAGTTATTAAAAAACTTATGGCTGGGATCGCGCAATGCACTGGTTATTTCATCGCCAAAATCCCATTTATAGGTAATTGCCCGGAGAGAATTATTTATTAGTGGAACCAGTAAAGGACTACATCCGGAAGTATCTGGCTTAAAATCGGCAATAACACGGGGATAAACATTGATACTTTGTGTGATTTCGTCGGTACAATTATGAACTGACTGAACAAACAGCTTAAGGTTGTATGTTGCTGTGTTTGCCGTTAAATTATCGTAGGTATGCGAAACCGGCGAAAGGTTTATTGAAAGAATTGAATCGCCATCTCCAAAATTCCAATAATAAAAATCGCCGGCTTCAGACAAATTTTTAATTGGTAGTAGAAAAGGAGGACAATTTACCGAGTTTTCTACATCCAGCAATGCTTTCGGTTTTGCATAAATACTTACTTGCTTTGTTAAGGTATTTTTGCAATTGAATATAGATGTTGCTGTAAGTGATAAATTATATACCGAATCTACATTACTAAAATTAGTATAGGTGTGCTTGGGACTTGCTATTACGGAGGTTCCTTTGTCTCCAAACGACCAATTATACCTGTCAGCATTGCTGGACTGATTGGTCAGCGTTATTTCAATCGGATGACAGCCTTTAAGAGTATCTTGAGTAAATAACGCTGTAACTTCAGGAAATACCTGGAGCGATTGCTCAATAGTATCCTGGCATAGTCCATTATAATCCACAATAAGTTTCGGATTAAATATTCGCGGAGCCGACCCAAGATTTCGATATATATGATTAAAAACAGGAGCCGAAACAGTTGAAACCTGACCATCGTCAAACAACCAATGATAACCATTTACCCCTGATGAGGAGGCATTTGTGATTGAAATAGTATGAGGGGAACATCCTACCGGTTTATCAAACGAAAAATCGGCCTGAATAAACGGATAGACAGTTATATCCACCTTAGATGTATCAACACATTTATACATTGAATAGGATAATAACCTGGTCTGAAAAACTTTTTCAGCAGAAGTCAGGTTTTCAAAAGTATGCGAAGTTGATTGGTTAACCGCGGTTCCTCCATCTCCAAAAATCCAGTTGTATTCAACCGGAACAGTACCCGGACCGGAAGTATTCGTAAACTTAACTTTTAAAGGATTACATCCTTCTATAACATCAGTTGTAAATGAAGATACTACTTCGGGATAAATAGTTATTAAAACGGAGTCCTTACTTTTACATAAACCATTAGTATTGCTTACTGTTAAGTGGATATACTTTTGAATTGGAATATTGGATGGATTATTTACACTATTGTTATCGTAAGTATGCGTAAAAAATGCAGATGTATGGTTATCAACATTTCCGTCATTATAAACCCACTGATATTGCGTAATATTTCCACGCGAAGCATTGTGAATATAAACCGGATAGGGAGAACATCCTTTAACTGAATCTACCGAAAACTTTGCCTCTAAATAGGGTAAAACAGTAATATCCTTTACAGTATCTGAGGTACAGTTAAATTCAGAGGAAACCGTAAGTTTCACTTTAAAAGTGGCAGCATTGGAAGTAGTATTTTCAAAAATATGACTTGGGTTCTGAAGTGTTGAAGAAGTGCTGTCTCCAAAATTCCATTTAAAGTATTTCGATACTTGGTTTATAAAGGTAGACTTATTCGTAAAATTAACCGGTAACGGATTACATCCAAATATAACCGAAGGAGTAAAATCAGCCTTAATTTCAGGATAAACATTTATTCGCTGGCTAACAGAATCCTTACATCCACCGCTATTAGTCACTACTAATTTCACAAGTGGCGCAAATACTACATTGGTGGTATTTCGATATTTATGAATTGTATCAATAACCTGATGAAAATCGTGACCACCATCTCCATACCACCATTCGTATTTGGTAATTCCACCACGCGATTTGTTTTTTATATTTGCGTTAAACGGAGCACACGAAGTTGGCAAATCTATGGCCATCTGTGGATCGAGAAAAGCATGTACCGTAAAGCTTTTTGATGCATAACCGTTACAGTATTCGCTGGACATTCCTGTTAACTTTACAGTATACGTCTTATCGCTGGTAGTAAGGTTGGTAAAAAGATGTTTTGGATTTTGGAGCGTAGACGTATTTCCATCGCCAAACTCCCACAAATAAGAAGTAATTGCAGCACTTGGGATGGCAGTAAATTGCACTTCAGTAGAATCACAATAACCTGCCGGATTTGGGTTAGGAATAAAATCGATGGCCGATTGAGGGTAAACTGTTATTTGTCGCGAAATAGTATCGGGACAACCTGTATTGTATGGATGTTTTACTGTTAAAAGAAGTTTATAATTAATCGGAGTGGATGAAGTATTAACCGGGTATGTATGCCATAGCGTATCCTGATTTACTGAACGAATTACCCCATCTCCAAAATCCCAGGTATAATCGCTGATTGCTTTTCTATTTTGAGAATTATTATACACTTTAATAGTCAAAGGACTACACCCTTTTACCGTATCTACAGTAAATCCAGCTTTTAAATACGGGAAAACCCGAATTTGTCTTGTAGTATCATCCGTACAAAAGAAAGGTGATTTAACCGTGAGCTTTGCATTAAAAATAGTATCAGTTGCACCAAAATGCTCATATGTATGCTGTGGATCAGAAAGAGTTGAAGAACCCTGATCTCCAAAATCCCAGGTATAAAGGTCCAGGTTACCACCTGATTTATCAGTAAAATTCACTGAAAGTGGATGACATCCTTCAATCACACTTGGGGAAAAATCAGCATTTATTCTAGGATACACCGTAATAACTTTGGATGTTGTATCGTTACAACCCTGATTGTGTTCCGCAGTAAGCGTATAGCGAATCCGAACAGGAGTAGTGCTTGATTTATTATCTAAAATCTCCTGAAAAAGAAGGTCGTTAGACGGATGATAATTAAGGGGAGGTAAATTATCTATTTGCTTTTTCCAATAGTACAATTGAGCCTCTTCGCTTTGATTGGTAAATTTTACGGTATCAATGGCACAAATGTAGGATTTATCAACCTCAAAGCGGGCTGTTGTGCGGGGAAGTATTGTAACATTTACCTTACTGGTATCAATGCCAAAACATTTTGCCTGGCGAATTTCCACATAATAATTATGTGAACCATTGGGAGCACCAATTACATCAGGATTTGCCGATTTCGGATCACTTAAGTAAGTAGGGGGCCCAGCGGGAGAACCATAATGCCAGGTATATTCCAATCCACCTTTTGCCACCAGGGTAATTGGTTGGCCAAAACAGCCAATATATTCCTTGGTTTCAGTTGAGGCCACGCGTACTTCTGCCCTAGCTACATTGAACGAAGAAAAATAACCATATTTATTAGTACTACCGGGCGTTCCATTGGTAATACCCAAATGGAAAAAATCTTTCGTATTGACAACCTTATGGGCTTTATCTTTTGTTGTTACTGCGTTAAAATTTCTATTAGCAATTTTAAGAACAGCCCATCCGGCAGCGGGGTTTTCTTCAAACCAAGTTCCTGGTATTGGGGTAATATTTGCCCCTTCGTATATGGTGAAAAAATTATGCGATTGGCTTGGATCGTTAAAAGGCATTGTTTTATCATAAGGAATCATTATGTTAACCGTAATATCGTTAACAGTATTCGATCTGTAAAAAGTTACTTCGCTGGAGCCGGTACAATCGGTTATTGGAGGTAATAGTGCTCCTCCAAGTTCACAGCCAATTCCGGTTACGTGAAAAACATAAAATTTTTTAGAAGGATCGGTACATTCAATATAAATTGAAGTTTGATTTGCCTGCAAAATATCGGGCGAAAAATAGTCTGTTTGACCCTTATTAAGCACTACGCTGGTTAGAAATACTCCATCCTTGTCATAATACGATATAGTAGAATTATCCTGGGTAGCAGTTACAAATACCTGTTCACCGCGACTCGTATTTTTAAAACCCGGAGTAGCATTGGTTGTGGTAAGTGCACCCGTCATTACCATGTATTTTGTTCCAATAATATTTGTTGGAACAAGCTGATCTCCAAGAATATCTTTGCATCCCTTTCCTGTTTTCTTAACGGAATCGTCGTTAATTATTACAGAAATTTTTTTATTATTGGTTGATATCTTTGTTCCGGCAGGTCTGCTCAAAGTACCATGCCTGGCAAGGGTATAAGCCTCTCCTCTGTCGAGGGTTATTTGAAACGGATTTGCATCTGGCCTTCCCTGAAACTGAACAGTAGGTATAATGTCAATTATAGTATTGTCTTCGGTTGCTACAATTTCGATGGAAGACATGGGGTCTGGGTTGTACCCATCGTCAGTCCAAATGGTTTGGAAAGGGGTGAAAAATTCAGTTCCTAAGGCATTCTTACCCTTCAGCGAAAATAAATCCCGGTTCTGTGCATTATCGTAATCGTAATATACGGTAATATCGTTATCTGCTTCAATTAAAATTCCCCTGTTTGTTTTACCTGTGGAGGTGTTAACCCCCAATCCGGAATTGTTATTATATATATCCGCAAACTCTACAAAGGTTTGTGC
>Ga0316608_1000008_pt1 | contig 101988 bp, 78 predicted proteins | sample MIS2016152B_MG_FD_207673 | JGI IMG/M metagenome (GOLD analysis project Ga0316608, IMG submission 207673) | Microbial mat bacterial communities from Middle Island sinkhole, Lake Huron, Michigan, United States - MIS.2016.152B | ecosystem: Environmental > Aquatic > Freshwater > Lake > Sediment... | reverse complement strand
AAAAATTGAAATCAAAAAATGCAAGAAAATAATCAATTTTGACGTTTTTTTTGTCGAAAAGCTGTTTTTTCTGAACTGAAAAATGGTGTGCCAAACTTGTTTTTTTAACTTGCGGATTTAAGGTATAGGTTAATATTCAGGCCACTATCTTCAAGTAAAAAAATTGAAAAAAAAATTGATGCTGGTAGCTTGAATGTTTCTTTTCGCAATTTTGAAGGGAAAATAATCAGAAAAATTGAGATTCAAACTATTGATCCATTTGCGTTTTCTCTTGCCGATTCAAGTATTTTACGAAAAGATTTTTTATCCAGAACTGGAAATTATTTGCATATTAAATCGAAGAATATCACCATCCGAAACTTATTAATCATCCACCAAAATAAGTCTTTTGATTCTTTGTTGATGAAAGAATCAATAAGATTGATTCGAAGCTGTGGATTTGTTCATGATGTTAAGTTTTCTGTTGAAATGACATCAGAATATTCAGATTCTGTTGATGTTAAAATTCGTATTTCTGATAATTGGAGTATTTTCCCGAGACTTACGATTTCAAATTCAAAAATTAAACTTCAAGTTTCTGATAGGAATTTTGCAGGATTAGGACAGGATTACAGTAATACAATTGCATTAAATAGCGAAATAGGAAAGTGCGCTTATAAGACAAAGTATTACATTCAAAATATAAAGAATTCTTATATTAGTGCATCTTTTCTTTATGAAACAGATGAATATAATAATTATTTAAAGTACATAGCTTTAGATAGACGTTTTTTTTCCACCCAAACCAAATGGGCTGGAGGGCTCAATTTTTCAATACAATACCGCAAGGATTCCGTATTGAAAAACTCAATACTTATTCCCTTACTATACAAACTCAACAGACAAGATTATTGGTTGGGGTATTCCAGGCAATTATTGAAAGGAAATACGGAAAATTCTCGTTCTGCTTCCATTATTTCGTCTATACGGTATATGAACATTCATTTTTTGGAAAAACCAACAGTTCACGCTGATTCTTTTCGCATATACACAAATGAAGACTTTTGTTTTGTGGGGATTGGAATTTCCATTCGAAAATATATACAAGACCGATTTGTTTTTAGATATGATGTTACTGAAGACGTTCCAATTGGAAAAATATTTAGCATGACATTGGGGATGCAAAATAAAAACGAAATAAGAAGACTTTATCTTGGTTTTCGTGCGTCTGTGGGTAATTACTACAATTGGGGATATTTATCTTTTCATTGCGAATATGGCACTTTTTACAAATTATATCATCAAGAACAAGGTGTTTTAATTTTCGATATAAACTATTTTACAAAAATTAAAGATATTGGAAACTGGAAATTTCGTTTATTTATAAAGCAAAAATTTACACAAGGATTTAATCGATTCGAATATGATAGTTTAACCCTTAACGATGGCTTTGGGATAGATGGGTTCAGTAGTTCTCAACTTTCAGGTATTCATAGAGTTATATATGCTTTTCAAGTTCAATCTTATGCACCTTTTAATCTATGGGGATTTCGTTTCGGACCCTACGCAAACTTTTCCTTTGGGATGATTGGGCATGAAGATGATGGAATTTTTAGCGGTAAGATATACTCTCAATTTGGACTGGGAGTTTTAATCAAAAACGAGAATCTTGTTTTTGGTACATTTCAATTTTCCATTGCATTTTATCCAAATATTCCTGGTTTAAACAAGGGTGTGTTCAAGTTTAATTCATTTAAATCCAATGACTTCGGTTTTAGTGATTACGAATTAAAAAAACCTTCCAATTGTATCTTTCAATAACTGATCACAATCTGCTGACAAACAAAGCTATGTGAATTGCGTGTGAATTTTGTAATTTTGTTTAATATTTTTGTAATGCTTGCCCTTTCATATTAGCATACCTTTGTTCCCAATCCTAAATATATTAAACAAAATGAAAAATAGCGAATTAACAAATGCAATTAATAGCAAAGTAGCTGAAACAAGGTATTCGGCCGAAAATGCTTATAAAGCGAGTATAGAATCTATATTTGTGGAAAAGAAACACAAAGAGAAAGTGAGTCGCTTAAAAATGACAGAGAAACCCCTCGCATATCGTTTTAGTAAATTCACAAAAACTGCAGAGGAAAGAATTATTGCATTTAAAAATAATATCATTGAACTGAGGGAATTAGTTTTGAGTGAAAAAATGGTTGATAATGAAAATTATTTGAATGATTTGTCAAACTTGGAAAAGAGAACTAACCATCTTAAAATTCAATTGGCAAGTTTAGAATTGAATTCGATAGAAAATTTGTCGAACTATAAAACTGAATTCAATTTTGAAATGGAAACGCTTGGTAATGATGTAATTGATTTAATTATCTATCATAGAAATTAACAACCCACTTAAAATTCAATAAAAATTATGAGAACAAATAAAATGACATCCAAAAATACGACTCTACTTTATATCTTGGCGATTGTGGTAATTGTAATTGTATTTATTCTACTCGGTGGTGCAACTTGGATGAAGGGATTGATGCACACCAGTCATTCATTCGATATTGGCGAATGGAGCTGGGGACAAGTACTTATAAGTTTGGGAATTGGCTTTATTCTTGGTTTTATTGTTGCTAAAAGAACATAGTTTTTAATAAAATTTTATAACAATTGTAAAAATTATCTGAAATTGAATGATTTGAATTTCTTAAATGAATAGCAATAATAATCACATTCCTTGTGCGTAGAATTGTGATCTGTGAATCATACAATTTTTCTCCTTAGTTATACAACATTATATCTTAATTTTATAGGAACATTTGCATAATAAAAATTGATCAGTAATTGGATTTAATGTATTAAATTTCAAATATATAATTATATTTTATTTATATAAATTTAAATTTGACAAAATGAAAAAAATATTTTTAACATGCGTTTCAATTCTTTTGTTGGCGCTCACTATTGTTGGATACGCACAAAAAACGACTCATAAGAACAAAGTTGAGAAAAAATTGCTCCAAAAGGTTGATATTATTACAGGTAAGGTGAACAGTTGGATTTACAATGACAACTATATATACAATGGATTTTATTTGCAAACAGATAACAATCTGTTCCTTGTAAAATTCCCCACATATATGGGAAGCCAGCTTATGGAAAAAATTAAAACAGGTAATACTGTATCCATTAACGGTGTTATCAGGAAGAATGAAGTATCGGGTAATGAAATAAAGCTTGTTAGTTATACCGATTTTGGAAATCGAATATATGACAATCGTCCAAAGCGTGCCGATGCAAATTTAGACGATGGATTCTCCTGGGGTAGTGGTAAAATTCGCGAATTCCATGTTGACAAATTTGGTAAATCAAAAGGATTGATTCTGGAAAATAATACTACTTTGCGGTTATCTAGAAGCAGCGCAAGAGAATTTATGAAGTTAGCAAAAATCGGCGATGAAATTTCCTTCACTGGCAAATTACAAACTTTAAAAAATGGAGAGGTTTCTGAATTAAAGCATTCCTTTATTTACTGCCAAACATTAACCCTTAACGGAACACAGTATTTAACACCCTGATACAAATAGTCAATTTACATTTAGTTTAAACTTATACTGAAATAATATTTTATTATGAATACAAATATGGAAAATTTGAAAAACAATGATGATAGATCATCAAATACGAAAGAAGAAGGGATTAAATCTTTTCATCGTTTGAAAATGACCATTCTTATGGGTTGCTTTATTGGAGTTTCATTATTATCAAGTTGTTATACACCCGGATATGTATCTGTTGAACCAACATATATTGAAACCAAAAGACCTAACAGACCCAGCAATGTTCATGTGTGGGTAGACGGAGATTGGGTTTGGAGACAACAAACACATAATTATGTATATAAAAATGGATATTGGTCAAAACCTTATCGCAACAAAACTTATATAAGTGGTCGTTGGCAATCGACACAACAGGGTAGCCAGTGGAATTCAGGGCATTGGCAAAGACAAGGTCAAGTTCAGAATCAGAGAGGTAACAATAGACGCAATAAGTAATTTCTATGATTCATATTTATACTAAAAACTATATGAAAACTATAGCATGATCAATTAGACCTGATCGTTTCAGTTGGTGTTCTATTGAATAGTATGGTTTTTAGTTAAATATGCAAAATAAAAAATTGATAAAAACATAAGAAAAACAACTACCAGTCCAAATCACCATGAAAAACAAAAAGAAAAGAGGCTACCGATAAATGTGCAGCCTCTTTTTATATACATAGTATGGAAAACAAATAAATGCAAAAAACAATCAATTATGCGAACCTTTTTTTAGCTTCCTCTAACATAACTTCTGTTGCTGTAGCGCCAATTCTGCTTACTCCTAATTCTTTGTATTTTAACAATTCATCCAAAGTTCTTACACCACCCGATGCTTTAACCTGAACGGAGGCAGAACTGTGTTTGCGCATCAGTTTGATATCATGTTCGTTTGCACCTGTATAGTTGTATTTTCCATCCGATGTTTTTACAAAACCATAACCTGTAGATGTTTTTACAAACTCGATGTTGTATTTGCTGCACAATTCGCAAAGTTTGATTTTTTGTTCATCTTTTGTAACAAAGTCTGTTTCAAAAATCACCTTTAAAATTGCACCATGTTTTTTTGTTGCTTTGCTAATTTCAGCTAATTCGTTTTCTACATAAGCCCAGTCCTCTTGAAGTGTTTTTCCGATATTTACAACCATATCAACTTCGGTTGCGCCATCTGCAATTACTTGTTCTGTTTCTGCTACTTTTATTGCAACTGAACTGTTTCCATGTGGAAATCCAATAACAGCACAAACTTTAACATCAGAACCTTTGATCAATTCTGCTGCTTGTTTTGTGTGATAAGGTTTTACACAAACAGTTGCTACATTGTACTTTACAGCAATTTCACACTCTTTTTTTAAATTTTCATCTGTGAATGTTGGGTGTAAAATCGAGTGGTCGATCATTTTTGCTAATTCCAAAATTTTATCCATGTTTTTTTTAGTTATTTGATTAAAAAAATTTACTACTGAAATTTGTATCCAATTCTGTACTTTTCTGTATTTATATATAGAGAACTGTATATATTCAATCCATTCCTGTTGGTAAAATACTTCCTATATATATGAAGTAGAGGAGCACCTTTTTGAATTTTAAATGTTTTTGATAAAGAAGTATCTGCAATTACGGCTTTTATTTCTTGTTCAACATTGCTAATTGTGATTTGATAAAAAAAATTCAAACTTTGAAAAAGGGAACCCCGAATTAAATCTTGTTCATACAGATTTGATAAGCCTAAATCAGCCAAATATGTATCTTCAAGCATAACAGAATCTTGCTCATAGAATCTAAGTCTTTTCATATAGATGCAACCCGCTTCTATTTCTTCGGTGCTCAAAGAATAAAAGAAGTTTTCTGGCCACTTATTGCAATGAGGGTGGGTTATTATCTGAGTCGAAACATCGTCTGATTTCTTTCCCAATACCTCCGAAAAACCTTTGATAGACAACAGTTCTAAAGATGCTTCTCTTTCCGTAACAATACTTCCTTTTCCTTTATGCTTTGAAATATATCCTTCTTTTACCAGTTCATTTAAAGCCTGTCTGATCGTAGCTCTGTTCAGGTTATGACTTTTTCTCATATCACTTTCTGAAGGAAGCAAATCGCCTGCTTTAAAATCACCTGTAATTATTTGATATTTAAGCTCATTACTCAATTTAAGATATAAAGGCAATTCCATCAATTATTTTTTACAAAGATAAATAAATTCATCTTGTATATACATGTTTTTTTTGACAAATTTTTGTTAAATTTTTATCATTTTTTTGAATCTCTATATAAAATATATTCAATCAACATGTTAAAAACGTTTTTAGAATTTTCAAATTTCAGAACTAATATTTTTATAATATTTAGTCGGTCTATGGTGATAATTTATTGTATTGTTTAGATCTTTTTTTATACATTTGTGTTTCAATCAAGGATAGGATTTATATTTATTATTACTTGCTTAAAAATAACCTTATTTTTTATTCTCAAATTGCTTTAATATAGATTTTTATGATGAAGAGCTTTCTGTTTTCAACGATGCTCATTATTTGTGCATTTTTTATATCAATGGGTCAGAATAAATTAGAAAGGTTCAAGAATTATGGAATTGAAGATGGCCTTTCCAGCAGTTCCATTTCTCAAATTATTGTTGACAAAACAGGATTCCTTTGGATGGCTTCCTCAGAGGGATTGAACAGATTTGATGGTCATAAGTTTAAAATATATAGTCCTTTGCCTGGCAAAAAAGACTGGATTCAAAGCCCTCAAATTCATAATCTTTTTTGCCAGTCAGACGGAAAAATCTGGCTGAGTTATCGTTTTGGTATCGCTTGTTTTGATCCTGTTTACGAAACTTTCGACAACTATCTGCCAGATCCTCAAAAAAAGGGAACATTTCCATTTAATTATGCAAGATTTTTTTTCGAAGACTCAAAAAAGCAAATTTGGATAGGTACTGAAATTGGCTTAGTTTTATTCAATAGTAAAACAAAAACATTTCAATTAATTACAAACGACCCCAAAAATCCGAACTCAATTTCAGGAAATAATATTTCCACAATGATTGAAGATAAATCTGGAATTCTCTGGATAGGAACCACAGCGGATCCAAATATTCCTGGTTTTGTTAATAATGCTGGTCATGGATTGAACAGATATAATCCCACTAATAATGAATGGAACAATTATCAGGTGGATGGTAGATTTCAGGATTGCATCAGTTATGACGGTATTAATGATATGACATTCGATAAAGATAGTAATCTGTGGCTGGCAACAGGTTATCAGGTTTGCATGTTGAGCAAGAAGGAGCAAGAAAAGAAAAAGAATGAATGGGCAAGCTTTAGAAGGTTTTATCAGTTTGGAGAAAAAATTAAAAATAATGAAGTTAATGTAATAATAAAGTTACGCTGTACCCGTAATGGTGAAATTTGGTTCGGAACAAAAATTGGTCTTTTTCACCTTGATAAGGATTTTTTGAAAAATGAAAAATGGGAGTGCATTGATGCAAACAAATTTGATCATCAAGGTTTTCAATCTGTTGATGCTTTATTCGAAGATAGCAAAGGTAATATTTGGTTTGCTTCCAATTCTTTGTCTATGCATTATGGCTTAGGCAAGTATTCATCTAAAACCCAAAAAGTCCAATGGTACATTCATAATACTGCTGATCCTTATAGTATTATTAGCGATTTTGTTTCAACCATACAGGAAGATTATTCAGGGAATATTTGGGTTGGCACTTCAAAAGGAGGATTATCAAAATTGGATATTTACAATAAAGAATTTTATTACTATGGCAATGAAGGTTCTGATGTAAAAATCCTTTCCAATAATGATGTCTATTCCATAAGCTCTGACCATAAAAATAATTTATGGTTTGGCACACTCGAAGGTATTTGTAAATACACCCCTTCTAACAATTTGTTTAATTATTACATAAAGGGCTCTGGAAAAAACAGTCCTCAAGGATTGATTGCGGGTAAAATTCTCGAGCGAGAAGATGGGAAAATCTATTTTGGATATTATGACTCTCAGGTCGATTTATTTGATCCCTTTACAGAAAAATTCCAAAATTTCACATTTGATCCAAATAATAACAAATCGTTGGCAGCATGGTCATATCGAGACATTGCAAAAGATCACAAAAATCGCTACTGGTTTGGGTCTGCGAGTTCAGGATTAGTGTTAAGTAATGCAGATACTTCGTTCACCAACTTTTCCCCAAATCCCAATGATTCTGAAACATTGGCTGGCTCATTTATTCAAAAAATCCTTTATACAAGGGAGGGCAATGAGCATTTTTTGTGGATTGCATTTAGGGATAATGGATTGGATAAGTTTAATATTGAAACTCAAAAAATTATTCATTACAAGCATGATGAAAACAATACTAATTCATTGTCTGTCAATGAAATAAGGAGTATTACAAAAACTTCAGAAACCGATATATGGATCGCAACACTCAATGGAATCAATTTTCTGGATGCAAAAACAAACAAAGTTTTACGATATTCAACTATAGACGGATTGGTAAGTCCCAGTTGTTTATCTATCCTGGCAGACAATCAAAATAATCTATGGATTTCGAGTGCAAAGGGGCTTTCAAAATTTGACCCTAAGACAAAGAAATTTCGAAATTATTTTAAAGAAGATGGTTTGCAAGAAAATGAATTCAATGAAAATTCATGTCATATTGATAAAAATGGACGTTTATACTTTGGCGGGTTAAATGGCGTTACCGCATTTTATCCTGATCAAATAAAAGATAATCCCTTTAGATCCAAACTGATACTTACAGATTTGAAACTCCGCAACAAATCCGTTAATATCGGAGATACTGTACATGGTGATGTTATCCTAGAGAAATCGATTAACTATACGGAAAATTTAGTGCTATCTCATAAGAATAACGATTTTTCATTGGAATTTACAGCACTGCACTTTACCAATCCATCCAAAATTCAATATGCTTATAAGCTAGAAGGATACGACAATAATTGGAGAAATACGGATGCCACTCGAAGATACGCAGCATACACAAGTTTGCCAGAAGGAGATTATGTGTTTATGCTTAAAGCCACAAACTCTGATGGCATTTGGAATTCCGATATATTACAGTTAAAAATCAAGGTTATTCCCCCATGGTATCGCACTTGGTTATTTATGATTTTCATGTTTATTCTTATCACTGGATTGGGGATTGGATATTACAGATACAAATTATATTCCATAAAACAAAAGAATGCAGAGCTCGAAAGATTGGTTGCCATAAGAACCCATGAAGTTATGCAACAAAAGGAAGAGCTTCTTCAACAGGCTGAGGAATTGGAATCAACAAATGAAGAACTGCTGGCGCAATCAGACGCACTTAAACATAGCAACGAAGAGTTGCTTTCAAAGAATGAAGCTATTTCTTTAGCGCACAAAAATTCTCAAATTGTTTCGGATTTTGGCAAAAAAATCACCTCTATTTTTGATTTGAATGAAATTAACAGAATTGTTTATGAATATGTAAAATCGTTGATGACAGCAGACGCTATTGGAATTGGAATTTTTAATTCACAGGAGGAAGCCATTGAATACATTTCTTTCATAGAAGAAGGCGAAAAAATTGATTATTTCAAAAAAAGTATTCATCTGAAAAATAGCTTGACTGCATGGAGTTTCAGAAATCAAAAAATCGTATTTATTAATAATCTACTGAAAGAGTTCAGTAATTATATTCATGAATTGCCCACTACTGCTACGAAAAGAATCGCACTTTCTATCCTCCATATCCCTATTACCGTAGGTGAAAAAAAAATAGGGATGTTGGCCGTAAATGCATACAAGGAGAATGCTTATAATCAACATGATGTAATCAATCTACAATCGCTTGCATCCTATTTATCTATTGCCATTGATAACGCCAACGCATACAATGAAATAAACAAACAATCAGAAGAACTAAAATCTTCAAATGCAAAACTATTGGAGCTTGATCAGTTCAAAGAAAGCATGACGGGAATGATCGTTCATGATTTGAAGAATCCGCTCAATGCTATTATTGGTATTTCATCGATGAATGATGAGGATGAAGGTATGCGCATGATTCATACTGCAGGGCATCAGATGCTCAATTTGGTTATGAATATTCTGGATGTGCAAAAATTTGAAAATGCGGAAATAAAACTCAACCTATCAAAAATAAATTTACTTCATACTGCGGAGGCGGCCGTTGCTCAAATTAAATTGTTGGTAGAACAAAAAAAGCAGAAACTGAACAATTTAATTCACAATTCTTTCTTTGTTGAAATTGATAATGAGCTTATTACCAGAGTTTTTGTGAATATTTTCACAAATGCTATCAAATATACACCCAATGGAGGAAAAATTGAAATTTTAGCTAAATTAATTGAATCTGATGATAAAAACGCACAAAAATATTTACAGGTAGATATCACAGATTCAGGGCAGGGTATTCCTAAAGATAAGCTAAATACAGTATTTGAAAAATTTGGACAGGTCGAAGCAAAAAAATCAGGAAATGTCCGTTCAACTGGGCTTGGACTTACTTTTTGCAAAATGGTGGTTGAAGCGCACGGAGGAAAAATTTGGGTAGAATCTGAAATGGGGACTGGCTCTACTTTTTCTTTTACCTTGCCTCTTGTTTCGGGAGATGCAACCTTACCTCAATACGCTGATTTAGAAAATAAATCTATTGAAAATGAAAAAGTTAAAAATTCAGAAGTACAAGATGACCTTCTGATGCAAGTTGAAAACGACAAGGCTTATTACTACTATTATTCACCGGAAAAATCAATAGAAAAGAAAAATCTGACTAACACGATTTTGAATCAGTTGGTAATGACCGACAAGAAAAAAATTCTTACGGTAGATGATGATGTCTTTTCCCATGAAACACTGAGTCGTTATTTGTCTGATCTTCAAGAAAGTTTTTACTTGATTTGTATTACAGATTCTTCCTTTGGTTATGAAATTGTGAAAAAAATCTGTCCGGATGTCATTTTAATGGATTGGCAAATGCCTTTACTCAGTGGAATAGAACTGATAAAGCTAATAAAAGAAGACTCGGAGGTGAGTTTCATACCCATCATAATGGTAACATCTAAATCAGACAATCAGGATATTCAAATGGCATTTGAATCTGGAGCAATTGATTACATTCGCAAACCTATCGATCAGTTTGAACTAATTTCCCGTATAAAAGCAATGCTTCAGTATTCAGAACTTGCGAAGGGGATTCACCTCAATAATACTTATGAAGTGGAGATCATGCCTGATTTAAGTCAAATTGAAAATCCTTATGGTAATCAATTGCAACAAGTATTGGTAGTAGAAGATAGTATTGAAATTCGTAGCTTTATAAAACAACAATTGCAAAGCAGTTTCCAAATCATCGAATCAGAAAACGGACGTTCAGGAATAGAAAAAGCAATGGAACTAATTCCAGATCTGATTATAAGTGATATACTAATGCCTGAAATTACGGGTATAGAGTTATGTAAATTTATTAAGGACAATCCTGCAACAAGTCATATCCCAATTATTTTGCTCAGTTCTTTAAACGATAGTCAAACAAAAATCGAAGCCTTTGAAGCTGGTGCTGATGATTACATCACAAAGCCTTTCAATTCTGAAGTTTTGCAATCAAGGATAAAGAATATTTTAAAATCCAAGCAAAAAGTTATTCAAACTTTCAGAAACAAAATTCGCCTTGAGCCTACACAAATCGATTTTCCAAATCCTGAGCAACTGTTTATTGATAAGGTTATCCAGATTATCGAAAAATATATTGATAATAAAGATTTTTCTTCCAACATACTGTCAAGTGAATTAGGAATGAGCTACTCGGTGGTTTATCGAAAAATAAAGTCATTAACTGATTTGTCATTGAACATTTTTATACGCACAATTCGATTAAAAAGAGCGGCACAAATTCTTAAAAATAATAAAATGCCTGTAAAGGAAGTTGCCTATATGACAGGGTTCGAGAATTTATCCTATTTCACAAAGTGTTTTAAGGAGCAATTTGGAGTAACGCCTTTGCAGTTTATTGATTTTGAATAATTTAAAAACTATTGTAATACTTTAGATGGGAGAATCTATGTATTTTATAATAGGATCTATGGTCGAATTGCTAAACCACGGGAGGTTTTGTGTGCGATTGAACCAAGAAATTTGGCGGCGTGCGTACCTGCGAGTATTTCTTTTTATCAATTCAATAGCTGTATCGAGCGAATGCTTTCCATCAAAATATTCAAACAGTTCCTGATAACCAACGGTTTTTAACGCTGTTAGACCTTTAAACTCAAAGAGCATATTTACCTCATCCAATAAACCCAGGGCCATCATTTCATCAACGCGCTTGTTGATTCTTGCGTGAAGCTCTTCCCTGTCAATGTTTATACCAATAGGAATAATTTTGAAATTTCTTTGTTTATTTTTTCCGCTTATCATAGATGAATATGGCTTTCCGGTGCAAAGACACACCTCTAAGGCTTTTAGAATTCGTTGATGATTTTGCAAATCAACTTTTGCATGATAAACGGGATCTAATTTTTTTAGCATCATTCTTAAAACTTCAATACCCTGTTTTTCATAAGTTTGTGTTAACTCATTTCTTAATTCAATATCCGCAGAGGGTAATTGTTCAATGCCTTTCACCAAAGCATCGATGTATAGACCTGATCCACCTACAACTATGACTATTTCATACTTCTTAAAAAGCGTATTTTCTATTAAATCCAACGCTTCCAGCTCGTATTTTCCTGAACTATAATATTTGTGTATCGTGTGTGTATGTATGAAATGATGTTTTGCAGAAAGTAATTCATCGGGAGAAGGAACCGCAGTACCAATGCTCATCTCTCTGTATATTTGGCGACTATCAGCCGATACAATTTCTGCTTTTAGATGATTTGCCAGTTCAATGGCGATTTTAGTTTTGCCTACAGCAGTTGGACCACAAATAATGATTAGCTTTTTTTCCAAATCATTTTCCATAAATTTATTTTGTAAGCTGAATTAAAAAATTCATTGTATCTATTTGATCTGCGTATTCCATAATATGAGGCATTTGTGCTTTTCCGAAGGGAATTGCATTTTCTAAAGGATAATTTGAAACCACACATTGTAATAATTGCATGTCATTTTGCAAGCGTTTAGCTATATTCTCAATATTTTCATAATATTCATAATAAAGCACACTAATTGGGGAGGAATAGGAATTGTCTGCTTTTAAAATAAAAAACTCATTTTCAAAAAAATCGATTTGGTTCATCATGTAAATAGAACGATGGTAATGAAAATTATTTGCAAATTTATTGTGATGAACATAATGCAGGTATTTGTGGGAAGCCCTAAAAATACGAAATAAATCAAAACCTTTGGGTAGAAAAATTTTACACACATTCCTGCAACCCAAACCAAAATAAAGGAAAATATCATCGGCCAAAAGAACCAACTCTTCATCCGTTTCATCGCCCGTAAGTAGTGCGACTGAGTTTCTGTTTTTCCGTATAATACAGGGAAATTTACTAAAATAATACTCAAAATATCGGGATGAATTATCGCTACCCGTTGCAATATAGGCATCCATTTTTTTTAATTCATTCTTCTCAAAGACGATTCTTTTTTCTAAATAAGGATTAAGTTCAATTAGCTTTTGCGCCAAAAAAGGTAGCAAGACTTTGTCTTTTGAGGATAACTTACAAACAAAAATGTGACCACTCAGTAATACACACAACATATCATGAAAAACAGCCAGAGGAATATTTCCAGCAGCCACGATGCCTATTCTCAATGGGGTCTCAGGTTCTATGAAATCGTGATATTGATTGCTCCATTTTTCAATTTCATCCTTTCTGAGCATTTGGGCAAGGGCTTGAAAGCAATATTCTATTTGCTGTTTTGTAAACCATGGATTTTCGTTTTCAGCCCTTAAAAAAAGCTCAGCCAGTTCCGTTTCATCGGATCTTGTAAGGAACTCGCCGAGCTGAATAAATGATTCATATTTGTGCATAAAAGGGCTGAATTAGCGACCGAACATTGAGAAAAGCGAAAAAAGAGTTCCACCTACGATGGCAAAGTACATAATCATGCCCAATAGTACCAAACCAGAAAGGATTGTTCCTATAATTGCACAGATATAACCTGCATCTACATTCTTATAAGATCCTCGTGTATAGTAAGAAGGGTTTTCATTGTACAATACTTTGCTCTTTGAACCTAAAAACAACGATGTGATTCCAAATCCTAATCCGAAAAGCCCATAACACCAACATAATGCTATGGATAAAATTCCAAAAACCAAGATGATCGTTTCATTCGGTAATTGATCGCCACCGCCCTGATTTTGATAATTATTCATGTATTGTGGAGGAGGTGGTATATCAGACAGATTTTTTGTTTCGTTGTCTTGCGAATTGTTGAAATTTTCCATAAGTCTAAATTTTATGTGATTTTATAAATATAACTAAAAATGATAATGATTACGTTGATTATAAACATTCTTTTAAGCCATAAAGCTCCATTTTCAAACTTAAGTATAATATGCAAAATTAAATAAATAAACATTGCTATTATAGGTATTAATGCCGGATATAATTTGAAACTTTCTACCAGATTTCCCTTGAGTAACGCAATCAGTGCCCTTTGCATGCCACATCCGGGACATTCTATTCCAAAATATTTTTTATAGAAGCAAGGAACTAAATTTCGTTCTAACCAATCAATCAACATGATAGAATTGTAATTTGAAATGCAAATATAGGATTTTCTAAATTCAAAACAAGTCTGAATAATTTTATTTCTTAAACCTCCATAAAAGGATATTGGTAGTTCGTAGGTGGAATGAAATTTTCCTTAATTGTGCGGGGGCTTGTCCACCGAACCAGATTGAAAATACTTCCTGCTTTATCATTTGTACCTGAACCTCTTGCACCTCCAAAGGGTTGTTGCCCAACTACAGCACCGGTAGGTTTGTCGTTATAATAAAAATTCCCTGCTGCATATCTCAATTCTTTTGCTGCTGTGAGCAGAGCCGATCGATCTTTAGCAAAAATTGCACCTGTAAGTGCATAAATGGAAGTCTGATCACAAAGGCGCAAAACATCTACAAATTCATGGTCAGGATAGATATATACAGCCAATACGGGTCCAAAAATTTCATCTTGCATAATTTCACATTGGGGATCTGTTGTTTCAATAATCGTCGGACGAATAAAATATCCTATTTGTGAATCAGAAGTACCGCCTACAATGATTGTACAGCTTGAGTTTAATCTTGCTCTTTCAATATAACCACAAATTCTTTCAAAAGAGGGCAGATCAATAACCGCATTCATGAAATTAGAAAAATCTGCCACATCACCAACTTTTATTTCATTGCATATATCGATCAATTTTGATTTTATTTCAGGCCATAAAGATTTAGGAATATAGGCGCGAGAAGCAGCAGAACATTTTTGCCCTTGATATTCGAAAGCACCACGAATTAGACCCGTAACAACTTCATCCACAATTGCAGAAGAGTGAACCACAACAAAATTCTTACCGCCAGTTTCACCTACAAGTCTTGGATATGAGAGAAATGGCTTGATATTATCTGCGACTTTACGCCAAATTTTTGAGAATGTATCGGTAGAACCTGTAAAATGAATTCCCGCAAAATCAGGATGTACCAATGCTGTATCCCCGATTATCCATCCCTCCCCCGGAATGAAGTTTATTACTCCCGCAGGTAATCCGGCTTCCATGTAATACTTCATAAGATAAAAATTAGATAAAATAGCCGTACTTGCTGGCTTCCATAAAACCGTATTTCCCATCAATGAGGGAGTAACCGCCAGATTGGCTGCTATAGCTGTAAAATTGAAAGGTGTTATAGCAAGCACAAAGCCCTCAAGTGGCCGATATTCAACTCGATTCAAGTGTGAAACCTCTGATATCGGTTGACTATTATATATTTGTGAAACGAAGTATGCATTATAACGCAAAAAATCAATAACTTCTGCGGCAGAATCAATTTCGGCCTGATAGGCATTTTTGCTCTGTCCCAACATTGTTGCGGCATTCAATTGGAAGCGATATTTCGTGGAGATCATTTCCGAAACTTTCAAAAAAATGGAATTTCGTTCTATCCATGACATAGTGAGCCATTTATCCTTTGCCTCTTTGGCCGCAACAATAGCCATTTCTACTTCTTTTGCGCCTGCTTTGTGGTATTGAGCAATAATTTTTTTATGATTATGAGGCATAACAATGCTTCCGAGATCGCCCGTTCTAATCTCTTTGCCTCCTATGATCAAAGGTATTTCTATAACTTGATCCATCTGGCTCTGCAATTCTAACTGAAGGGCTTGTCTTTCTTTACTTTGCTTAGCATATTGAAGAACGGTTTCATTGCGGGGTTCCTTGAATTCTAAAATAGCGTTGTTCATAATCATTGAATTTTGTGAATATGGATATATCAAAATAAAATTGTCTATTCCTCGTTTTTTGTTCAAATATATGAATTATTTGAAAGTTCAAACAAAAGTCTTGAGTTTATTTTTTGGAATTATGAAGCCGCCTTGATTTTTATTTTTTGGAAGGAAAATCCAAATCGTTTGCCACTTCATTTTTTTACTTTTGGCGCAGTTTCGATCATTTTGGCACACATTTGTACTTATTAAAAATGGAAAGATGAAGAATAAAAATTTCTCTATAAAACAAAGAATTAAAAGCTTTGCTTTTGCGTTCAATGGAGTAAAAATTATAATCAGGGAAGAACATAATGCAAGAATTCAATTGTGCATAGCATGTTTGGTTATTATCGCTGGATTTGTATTTAGCATTTCACAAATTGAATGGATTTTAATTGTTTTTGGAATTGGACTTGTCTTTTCTATGGAGACTTTAAATACAGCCATCGAAAATCTTGCAGATTTTGTATGTCCTGAAAAGCACTTTATGATTAAAAAGATAAAAGATATATCGGCAGCGGGTGTTCTGATTAGTGCGATTATAGCTCTTATTGTTGGAACAATTATTTTTGTACCTAAAATATTGAATCTATGTTAAAATTACTTAAAGAAAATCATCGTTTTAATGAAACTCTGCTTTTAAGCGTTATCACATTGATTTGCTTTGGATTATCTATCTTTAGATTCATTTATACAGATAGTAAGGTGTTTATATTTTTAAACTGGAATTTATTTTTGGCTTTTTTGCCTTGGGCTTTTAGTAGTGTAGCAATACTAAAGCCCCGATTTGCAAAAAGTAATATTTTCATTGTATGCCTTATGGCAGCATGGTTGCTATTCTTCCCAAATGCACCCTATATTTTAACAGATCTGTTCCATTTGCGATTGGAGACCAATATGCCCATTTGGTTTGATCTCGTGCTTATTTTATCTTTTGCATGGACGGGTTTACTTTTTGGATTTTTAAGTTTATGGGACATAGAAAAAATACTAAAAACAAAAATTAATGCACATTGGGTTACGGTTATTTCAATTTTATTCCTGATGGTAGGGAGTTTTGGTATTTATGTAGGACGTTATTTACGATGGAATAGTTGGGACATTATCAGTGAACCATTCTCACTAATTTATGACATCAAAGAAAGGTTGGTAAATCCATTTGAACACCCAAGAACATGGGGCATGACCTTGTTCATGGGGATTTTCCTTAACATCGTATATTGGTCGTTTCGTCTAATTCGTAAAAGAGAGGAATGAAGAGCAAGATATTATGAACACTGATCCCTTTTATATTGTTGTGTGCAGTAAGGGTAATATTAAGCATTTTCTAAGTGCATTTGAAGTTTTGAAAAAATTCGTTCAATTTTTAACAAAAAAGTGCTTTCAAATCTTAGTTTCAGTATTTTAATTAACAACTTAGCTTTTTTAATAACCTTTGTTTTTATGTCGCATTACATTTCCTTTGAAATCTCCTTTTTCGGTATGTGAAATTAATTAATTTTGCATTTGAAATTCCAAGTATTTCTTTATACAAAATGAGTTTATAGACAAATTTCTTTGTAGATCGTCTTTATTTTGACTTCAATGAAATAAATTCTATTTACTTTGACATTTTAATAATTTTCCACAAATCAAAAAATGTACTTTTAAACTACTTTACAAATGAAAAGAAACCTTTTTCTTACCGCAATTTTATTCTTAGTGCTTTCCAATTTGGCGGAAGCTATCGTAGAACCCTCGCATGTTTTTGGTTCTCACATGGTTTTACAACGCAATTTACCTATTTCAATCTGGGGTAAAGCTGCAGTTGGAGAAAAAATCACATTGATTTTGGATAAACAAACCATCAAAACCAAAGCAGATAAAAAAGGTGATTGGAAAGTGAGTTTCAGTCCAATGATAGCCGGTGGGCCGTATACACTTAGCATCGCAGGTAAGAATCAAATTGTATTTGAAGACATCATGATTGGTGATGTGTGGATTTGCAGCGGTCAATCGAATATGGAATGGCCCGTTATGTTATCGAAAAATTCGGATAAAGAAATTTCAAATTCAAATAATTCCATGATTCGAATGTTTACTGTTAATAAACTGATTTCTACAATTCCTGATAAATATAACGATAATGCAGAATGGGTCTTATGTAATGATGTGAATGTCGCAGGATTTTCGGCTGTCGGTTACTTTTTTGGCAGAGAACTTCAAAATAAATATAATATAGCCATCGGATTGGTAAATATTTCGTGGGGAGGAACAGATATCGAAGCCTGGACTAGCCACGAAGCACTCCAATCTCATCCTGATTTTACAAATAGAATAAAAGATGAGAATCCGACAAGTATCATGGCGGCAAAAAAAGAGATGCAAAACACATTCGAAACTTGGAGTTTGAGCGTTAAGGCTCAAGACCCCGGATACGCTAACGGCAAACCCATTTGGGCCGATATTTATGCGGATGTAACAGGTTGGAATAAAATTCAAATTCCCGGGCTTTGGGATGATCAGGGATTCAAGGATTTAGATGGAATTGTGTGGTTGCGCTGTGAATTTGATTTGAAAGCTGATGAATTAAAAAATGGCACTTTGAATTTGGGAATGATTGACGATAGTGATGAGACTTTTCTTAATGGCAGCAAAATTGGAAGCAATTTCAATCAATACTCAAAAAACAGATCCTATAAGGTTGATAAAATGTTTCTGAAAGAAGGCAAAAATGTTCTTGTTGTGCGGGTAGAGGATTATGGCGGTGGCGGCGGCATATATGGCAATCCCAATTATGTTTTTTTTGAAAATGAAAAGATTAAGGTCAATCTTTTTGGGGAATGGAAAATGAAAATAGCCTTAGATAAAATCCCACCAACCCCAAAAACAAATTTTGAGTTTTCACCCAATAAGGTGTTATCCAGCTTGTTCAACGGGATGCTTTTTCCATTTGTTAATTATGGTATCAAAGGTGCTATTTGGTATCAGGGAGAAAATAATGCAAATAGGGCATATCAATATAGAGAACTCTTTCCTTTGATGATCAGGGATTGGCGCAAAAACTGGGGCATTGGTGATTTCCCTTTTATTTTTGTACAGCTTGCAAACTATACTGCCAAAGACGAAGAACCCAAAGACAATACATGGTCTGAACTCAGAGAAGCACAATTTATGACCCTTTCCGAAAGCAATACTGCAATGGCTTCAGCTATTGATTTAGGGGAGGAAAAAGATATACATCCCAAGAACAAGCAAGATGTAGGTTTTCGCTTAGCTTTGGGGGCTATGAAAATTGCTTATAATGAAGAAGTTGTTCATTCCGGTCCTGTTTTTCAAAAATTTGACGTATTAGCAGATAAAGCCATTATCACTTTCAATACTTTTGGAAGTGAGTTATCAATTAAAGACAAATATGCTTGTATTTGTGGGTTTTCTGTGGCTGGTGCGGATTCTGTATTTCACTGGGCACAAGGAAGGTTATTGGATAAAAACAAAGTTGAGGTCTTTTCTACAAAGGTAAAAAATCCTGTTGCAGTTCGCTATGGCTGGTCTATGAACCCCGATTTAACGATTTTCAATAAAGAAGGTTTACCTGCAATTCCATTTCGCACAGATCAATGGAATGGAATAACATTCGGCAAGAAATAATTTCATTTTTTTGATTTAAAAATTAACCATATTTTCAACATTGAACCATCAGTAATACTTTGAATTATAATAAAAATATTTTATATACAAAGTATTACTGATGTTTACAACAAAATAAAATCGAATTACTCATCCATATATTTCTTAAAACCTTCACTAAATGCCACTTGAATCTTGCCATTTTCGTCTGTGTAGATAAAATACGCTTCCACATTCTTAAGTTTCTTGATCAATTCCAATGATTTTTTTAAGCCTAATACCATGAAAGCAGTATCATAAGCATCGGAACTCGTGCAGTCATCGGCAATAACGCTTACACTTAGGACTCCGTTATTTACAGGATAACCTGTTGATGGATTTATTGTGTGTGCGTATCTTTTTCCGTCCTTTATGTAGAACCTTCTGTAATTTCCAGAGGTTGAAATTGCTTTTCCCGAAATTTTTACAATGGTCTGCAATTCATGTACACCTGTTGACGGGTCATCAGTGGGCTTATCGATACCTATTAGCCACATTTCTCCTCTTTCATTGTTTCCTTTTGTGCGAACTTCACCACCTATTTCGACCATGTAGTTTTTCACCTTGTACTTTTCCAAAAATTCTGCAAGTAAATCAACAGAGTAACCTTGTGCTATACCATTAAAATCAAGTTTTATATTAGCATTTTCTTTTACAACCCGTCCTTTCTTGAAAGCGACTTTTTTATAACCTGTTATCTTAAGAAAGCTGTCTATTTTAGTCGTATCAATTCGTATTATGTTGTCTGCACCGAACCCCCAAGCTCTTACCAAAGGACCAACGGTAATATCAAATGCGCCAAACGATTTCTTTGATATTCTCTCCGAGATTTTAAACAAATCTATAAAATCTTCGTTCAGAACTACATCTTGCTGATTTATATTTATTTTGTTGAGAATAGAATTCTTGTTATATGAAGAAAATGTTTGATCAATTTGTGATAGAATTGAATCAATTCCCTTTTGAAAAAATGATGAATTATCGGCTCCAAAGGTTAAACTATATGTCGTTCCTTGTGTGAAACCATTAATTTTGATAAACTTTTGTGCCAAAGTACAAAAAGATAATGCGATGAATAAAAAAAAATATAAAAGCGTTGATTTAATGCTCATTTTATACATTTGTGCTGTTTTCTGTTTGGAATTTTAAAATAAGTGCCTCCAAGGCAAGTTTGTATGAGTCTAAACCAAAGCCACTTATGCTTCCTGTACATACAGGAGCTATATATGATTTATGCCTAAATGATTCTCGTTTAAAAACGTTGCTGATGTGAACTTCAATAACCAATGATTTTATTGCCGAAATAGCATCGGCCAAGGCGATGGATGTGTGCGTGTAGGCGCCAGCATTAAGAACAATTCCATCATAGCTAAAACCGACCTCGTGAATTTTATTTATTAGCTCTCCTTCAATATTCGACTGATAATATTCCAATTCAATGTGGGAGTATTTTTCTTTTATTTCCAGGAAAAAATCCATAAAACTTTTACTTCCATAAATGGATTTCTCTCTTACCCCCAGTAAATTCAAATTGGGACCATTGATGATTAACACTTTCATAACTTTTATACTTCAATTAAGTTGTTCTTGATGGAATATATGATAACTTCAATAATATTTTTCGCTCCAATTTTGCTTATAATATTGGTTCTGTGCCTTTCCGCAGTTCTTTCGCTAATTCCAAGCTCCAATCCGATTTCTTCGTTAGAAAACCCTTTGCAAACCAAGCATATTATTTCATTTTCTCGCTTGGTGAACACGTTTTTTACGCCGGTCGTATTTTGGTATTTCTTGGATAAAACATTGATTAATTGCATTGCAAGTTCTTTGGAAATTTCAACTTGTGGATCCGCTATCAAATCTATGGCTTTTTCGATTTCTTTCGAAATTGGATCCTTAGAGATTTTTTTTATTGTTTCGGATGCCGTTGCTGTACTGATGTAACCCAGAATAGCCGTTTGTCCGTTTATTTTTGTATTATTTATATACAAGGATAGAAAAAGAATTGTGCCTTCTTTGTGCACTCCCCGAAAGCTAACTTTTGCGTTTTGAAGAATTTTTTGGCATAAATTAATTTTTTCAACCACAGCGTTCTGATCAGATTCGTGTATAAAACATGAAAGCCCGTTATTACGAAGTTCTGTTTTCGAAAAACCAAGTATTTGCGATAATTTATAATTGGAATAAATGACACTGGAATTTTGTAGTATAAAAATACCATTGGGGGAATTTTCCATGAAAGAATGATAACTTTCTTCACTGGCCTTGATAATTTTATCTTTCTTGGAGATTCGCGTATTTATGGTAACCAAAAGGTCAATGAGTTCAAATGGCTTCGTGATATAATCGTCTGCGCCCAGCATCATTCCGGTTCTTATTTCTTCCTGAGTCACTCTGGCTGTAAGATAAATAAATGGAACTGTCGATGTTATGGAGTTGCCTTGAAGCGCCCTAAAAACTTCATAACCATCAATCTTGGGCATCGCAATATCACATAGAATCAAGTCAGGCACGTTGGTGAGTGCCTGTTGCAATCCATCAGCACCATCATAAGCTGTTCTTACGATAAATCCTTCAGATTTTAAAAAATCCGCTGTCGTTTCGCAAAGGTTTATGTCGTCCTCAATAATCAGGATTTTTTTCATTCGTAAAATTCAAATATTTCGGTTATAAATCACTCTATCACTTCAATCCCTAATCAAAATGATAAGTAAAATCATGTGCTATAGGTTGTATTATGTTATCTTTCAATATATAACATGAAAAGGAAGTAATTAGTTCCTTTTTGCAAATTTATATTTTTTTTGATATTTTCAATATATTTCAATGTATTTTTAATGTATAGTCCAATAAAATATTATTATACGGGTGTTCACAATATTAATTTCGGCGTCGATTGTTGATTTAAAATTCTATCGCAAAGACGAAGATAAAGGTAAGTAAGGGTTTTATAGGTTTTTAAATATACTTCACACTGTTTTTCAAAGATCTTGTTTTTGCAAATAATATTTTATATTTGCAAAACTTATTTTTGAAAAATAAATGATTAATTCCTCAGCGTAAAGAAGTTGTATATGACAAATTTTTATCTTTCGGATACCGAAAAATTGCAATTACTAAGAATTGCCAAACAAAGTATAGAAATGAAAATTGTGCATAATAAAAAATATTTGCACAGTGCAAACGAAACAACTGATAATCTGCTATTAGAACTGGGGGCTTTTGTATCACTTCATTCGAAAGGAAAATTGCGAGGTTGCGTTGGACAGTTTAAGCCTCAAATTCCAATTTATAAACTTATTGCAGAGATGGCTGTTGCATCATCTACGCAGGATTCTCGTTTTCGCCCAGTCAAAGAGCATGAGTTAAAGGATTTAGAAATTGAAATATCCATCCTTACCCCTATGGTCAAAATATCGTCAATTGACGAAATCATTTTAGGAAAGCACGGAATTTATATCAAAAAGGGATTTTCAAATGGAACCTTTTTACCCCAAGTGGCAAGCGAAACAAAATGGAATTTAGAAGAATTTCTAGGACATTGTAGCCGGGATAAAGCCGGAATAGGATGGGATGGATGGAAAATTGCCGATATTTATATTTATGAAGCCATTATTTTTGATGAACAATTTTCTTCATTGTAACACTTTAAGGAAAAGAATTTCATCTCATGGATAGTCAACTTTTAAATATTTGTTCTTTTCCTTTGTAATATTTTCATGTATCTTGTTTTTATCGTAAGTATATAAAAATTAGATTTGCATATCAAAATTGCTCTACATCCTAAATAAGCTTAGCCAATGCACATGTAATTGAATACGGAAAATGGATTTCACACGAATAAGAAGATTCAGTTAAACGCACAAATACAATGAGCTTGTAATATACAAAAATATAACCCAAGATATTACTTATTCGTTGTTTTTAATCAATATTTCATCCCCATTTCGTTTCATCAAATTCTATCAAATAGGTTGAAATACAAACATTATCAATCATTTGTGTTTGTTCAATCACCAATTTAGAATAATTCACATTATTAGGACAAAAAACCAGATAGATTCCATATTTTAGCCCCAGACTATTGCAATAGTAGGCAAGTTGTTCTTGTCCTCTTAAAAACTGACTTTCATAATAGTATATTTTACTTTCTATTAAGTATTCCGTTGATTTTACATTTATTATTAAATCACTTTTTCCTAATCCTGTATCTGCTTCTCGGTAACTTTTTCCGTCAACAACTTGCAAAAATGCTTGAATATAAGTTTCAAAACTATAAATTAAAGCGCTTTCTCTTATAGACAAGAATTTTCCTTTTTCATCCTTTTCTCTAAATACATTGAAACCACGTCTTTTTACATATTCTTTATAGCCTGCGATTAATTTATCGAGAATTAGGTTGTCATTGGAATCAAAAAGTTCACTTACGGCAATACTTCGTAAAATATCTGTCTTTTCACCGTTTGTGTATGGATAAAATGCTTTAAATAAACGTTTTTTGTAAAAAGGAACCCAAAATGTAACAAATCCATTTTCGTCTTTTTTAATCAATCCATTTGTATGTAAGAGTTTTATACTTTCTCTGTCTATCTCAAAAGGTATTTTTTCTTCGGTAAACAGAAGACGCTCTACTAAATTTCTATGCTCTTTGGCTTTATTTAAAATATTTGAAAAGTTTTTATCTATTGCTTCGGTTAAATACCAATCTTCAACTTTTAGATAATTTTCGTAAGTTAAGATTTCTTTATCAGGATTATCTTCTACCAGTTTTTTTGCAAATCCATTGACCAATCCGGGCTGATTGGCAGTTATTTCAGAAATTTTTTGTTTTACTTTATCTTCAAATAATTGTCCGGTTTCTATTTCGTGCTGTTCTAAAAGTTCAAATACCTCTTTATCAGTAAAATATGGTACATTTAAATTATCTGCAATAGGGGCATGCCCCGTCTCTACCATTATCACTTACAACGCCTACAATATTTGAAACTCCTACAAGAACGACACTTTATAAGCAATGGTTTTGTCTGGAATGATACACACGTCTAATAGAATGTAGGAATGATCCAAAATATTCGGAATTTATGCCTTCTACTTCATCTATGATAAGTACATATTTGTAACTATTATTTCTTTCTATGTCATTGAAAATTTTAGAAATGTCGGTAATTTCAAAATTTGTTTTCCAAAACTTATTGATTTGTTCTACAAATCTTTCGATAAATGTTTGTAACGGTGTTTGCTTATAATCTTCAAAATTGATATGAGCTACTTTATATCCATGGGTTAATAATTTCTCTGCTAATTGTCTAAAATAGGTACTTTTACCAGTCTGACGAGGTGCCCAAATGGTGAAATACCTTTCGTTTTCAATAAGTTTGATTCCTTTCCTTATCAATTCTGTTCTTTCAATTGTATAGTGTTGCTCAGGAACATTAGGCCCGGATGTATTGAATTCTCTCATCTTTATGAAATTTATTTTGTCACAAAGTTACGCATTCTTATTGAATTCTGAATTAATCGGTACAACATATAATCATAGAAATAACTAACTATTTATCAATATATTTTATTAGTTTTTGATTTAATACTTCCTCGCTTATCGGTTTTGTAATATAATCTTTAAAAAGTTCGACAAATGTTTCTTGTTCACTTTCCATAATATAAGCAGTTTGTGCTATTATTGGTATATTTGAGCGAAAACTTTTTATAAGCTTTGCTGCAGTAATTCCGTCCATTATTGGCATTTTTATGTCCATTAAAACTAAATCGATTTCGGAATTGGCTTTGCACAAATCGACTGCTTGTTGACCATTTGAAGCATACAAAGTTTTAAGTCCTTTTTCTTCGAGCAATGCAAGAAGATACTGATAATTGCTGTACTCGTCTTCTACAATTAAAATCGTATTGACTGAATACTTTTTATTATCTGTCAATACTTTACTTATTTGAAAAGAAATTTTGTTGGTTGGAATTGAAATACAAATCGTTGTCCCTTTGTTGATTTCAGATTTCAATGAAATATTTCCATTTAATAGTTCTGTGTATGCTTTGGCTATTGATAGTCCCAAACCATTACCGCCAAAATTCCTGCAAGTTCCTGTTTCTACTTGTCTAAACGGTTCAAAAATAACATTTTGCATTTCATCCGAAATTCCTATTCCTGTATCAGAAATTGCAATTTTAATATTTTCATTTTCTAATTCGCTGACTATATTTACAATACCCTGATTCGTAAACTTTATTGCGTTGTCAATTAAATGAAAAATTATTCGATTCAATTTTTCACTATCAGATTTTATAACATATTCTTGAAAATTTATATCCATTTTTAATTTCAATTCGAGACCTTTTTCTATTGCTTTGACTTTAAATTCATTTGCAATTGAGGTAAGAAATGAAATAATATCAAATTCAGTCAATTGGGGTTTTATAATTTGGGATTGAATTTGCGAAATTTCAATTACATCCGTAATTATGTTTATAAGTTTATCACTATTTTCTACAATTATTTCAGAAAACTTTTTTAATTTTTCAGGCGTCTGATTCGGTCTGATTATTAGTTGGGAAAAACCTGCAATTGCATTTATAGGTGTTCGTACTTCGTGCGACATATTTTTAAGGAAAGAACTTTTTAAACGGTCGCTTTCTTCCGCTTTTTCTTTGGCTTCTGTTAAATCTTTGATCAACGCAATGCGTTCTGATATTCTCCACATGCTGTCCATTAATAGGGTTAATTGATGGACATCCGTATTATTGTAATCTGTATTTTTATTTGCAACCCCAGCCACAGCAACAATTTTATTGTCAATAATTACTGGGATTGTTAGAAAATTGAATAATTTGGCATGGCCTTCTGGTGATCCTTTCTTTAACTTATTTTCTGCTTGATAATCATTGATTATTATTGGCTTACGCTGTCTTACTGCTTCACCCCAACAACCTGTATTATCCAAATCGTAAACAGTTTGTTGGTTTAATATCTGACATTCTTGTAGAACGCCTTTTGACCATGCATTCAAAACAAACTGTTGGGTAATTTCATTGTAATAATAAATATAACCAATTTTACTATTTGTCAGTTTGAGAGCTTCGGAAAGTGCAAAATCTAATAATTCTTGAATTGAATTTGTAGAAAATTGAGAAATTCGTAGTAAACTTTCTAATCTTTCATTATTTAAAGCTATTTCATTTTCCGCTTTTTTTTGTTCCGAAATATCTCTTACAATTCCTTCTGTCCCGATTATTTTTCCTTGATGGTTTTTTGCAAATTGAATATTCATTGAAACCCAAAACGTTGAACCGTCTTTTCGTAATCCTTTGCCTATCCAGTCAAATATATTGATTTCTTTTTTTAATCTTTCAATCAATTTATTGCGCTCTTTTGGATCGGCGTACAAATTTGATGCAGGAAGTCCAATTAATTCATATTCCGTATATCCAAACATGATGGCTGCAAATGAATTAACATAAATGAAGTTACCTGTCAAATCTGCTTTGAAAAAGGCATCTTGTAGATTATCTATAATAGATTCTAATTTTTTTTCGTTTTCTTCTGCTTTTTCTTTAGCTGCAATTAATTCATTTTCCGTTTGTTTTATTTTAGTTATATCACGACTTACGCTCGCCAATAAAAAACCTTTGGATGTTTTTATTGAAAAGGAATTTTGTTGAACTAATAAATTTTGATTATTTGTTGTCTTAATTGGCATTTCAATCGTTTTGTTCAAAAAAGAAGCATCACCTGTAAGATAGAAATTTTTAAACATTTGTTCAATACGAACAAGATTTTCAGGTTGTTTTATTTCACCAATCGCCATTTCGAATTGAACGTCCCAAACTTTTCTATTGAAAACATAATCAAATGATAAACCCGAAATTAATTCTTGAAATTTGTTCCATTCAATTATATTGCCCACTTCATCTGTCAAACAAATGGCATCAAAGGACTGATGAACGAAATTTTTGTACCTTTCAACATCGTCATTTAAATCAGAAAATATGGGCTTTTCTTCCATTTCAATTTTTTTTATTGTTAAAGCTGTTCCCCCTAAACGCCATCCCCAAAAAAACACTCCGCCCTACATTTTTCATCGTCATAAGGTTGCTAAATATAGATTATAATCAACTGATATAATATAATTTAATCGTTTTGTGCACTTTTCCTTGAATAAGCAAAGATACAATTTTTCGTACTATCATCAAAGTTTCTAATAAGTATTTTGAGTGCAAGATTTTTGGGTACGAACTTGCTGGATCATACAGAAATTATATCAAAATGTAGGGTTTTAACCTTCAATAAAATGCAATTGTTAATTAAACGAAAAATGTCAAACTTATAATAAGATAAGACAATAAGCAGTAGCTTTTAAGCTTGTATATCCATATGAAATAATTATTGGAAATTGCGCAATAATATTAATAAAAAATTACATTTGCCGATCATTTCTTGTGAAAGTTTCTTCAAAGAATTTAATAAAATTTAATATATGGAATACACTCCTTCGGCAGATAGATACGATAGCATGTTGTACAGAAGATGTGGAAAAAGTGGGATTTTGTTGCCTGCAGTTTCGGTCGGATTGTGGCATAACTTTGGATTTTTAGATCCAATGGAAAATTGCCGAAAAATTCTTTGGAAAGCTTTCGATTTGGGGATAACCCATTTCGATTTGGCCAATAATTATGGTACACCTCCGGGTTCGGCAGAGGAAAATTTTGGGGTTATTTTTCAAAAAGATTTTTCTTATTATCGTGATCAGTTGATCATATCTTCCAAAGCTGGATATTTGATGTGGGATGGCCCTTATGGAAACTGGGGATCGCGTAAATATTTGGTTTCGAGCTGCGACCAAAGCCTCAAAAGAATGAAATTGGATTATGTTGATATTTTTTATTCTCACCGGGTCGATCCTGATACCCCACTGGAAGAAACCATGATGGCACTAGATTACATTGTACGTTCGGGAAGAGCTTTATATGCCGGTATTTCTAATTATCCTGCCGATTTGACGCAAAAAGCATCTGCTATACTAAAAAGTCTTGGAACACCTTGCCTGATACATCAGCCCAGATATTCTATGTTCGATCGTTGGGTGGAAAATGGTTTGTTGGATGCGATCGAAAAGGAAGGCATCGGTTCTATTGTATTTTCGCCCTTAGCGCAGGGTTTGCTATCAGACAGGTATTTAGTCTCTATTCCTGATGATTCCCGAGCAGCCAAAAGTCATGGCTTTTTGAAAAAAGATCAGATAACGTCGGAAAAGATTCAAAAAATTTATCGTTTGAATGAAATGGCAAAAGCGCGGGGGCAAAAGTTGGCTCAAATGGCCATTGCCTGGTTGCTAAAAGATGCCAGAGTTACATCTGTTTTGGTTGGTGTTAGCTCTGTTGAGCAATTGGAAATCAACGTAGAAGCGACCAAAAATATAAGTTTTACTATCGAAGAACTCGCACAAATCGAAGAGATATTGGCTTCATAGTTAGTGCAGGTTTTAATTATTTCTTTATTTTAAGAAAGTAAAGCAATAAATGAAAAAAGAACTGTGGCGAATAGACAAAATATCTTCGCCACAGTCTTGATGGTTCCTGCAAGAATCGTCCAAGCCATTCCATGTGCAGATGGATCCATATATCAGATGGTCGTTTACGTTTACCTGCAAAAAAATCAAAAACCGCACCTATACTACAAATTATTTTTGGGTTCAAATATTGTGCGTGTTGATGTACCCATCTTTCTTGTTTGGGGGCTGTCATTCCCACAAATAAAATATCAGGTTTTTGCTGGTTGATCAGTTCAATTATTTCTTCGTTTACTGCTTTTGTAAAAACGTCCATGTAGGGTGGCGAAAACGAGGCTATTTGAACATTGGGATAAAGCTGCTGCATTTTTTCTTGAATCAGACCCAACGTTTGTGTACTGGAGCCTAAGAAAAAAACTTTCAGATTTTTTTCATTGGCAATCCCAATCAGATGTTGAAAAATGTTCCAACCTGCAATTTTTTTTATTTTCTTTCTCTTTAAAATTCTTGCAGCCCAAATCCAAGGAAATCCATCTGGCAATAAAATATCCGCAGAGGTTAAAGCATTCTTAAATTCCAGATCTCTTGTACTTTGGTAATAGGAATAAGCATTCGTTGTTGCAATCACCATTTGCTTGGAGGATAGGTCTATTTTCTGTAATTCATCACAGAAAATCCTGTTGGACATAACTTCCACAAATTTGAAATTATCTTGCATTGTATTCATTCAGAAGTTTTTTCAAGTGAGGTTTTGCTTGTCCCAGTTATACTGTATTGTTTTGCATTTACCGATACAAAAGTAATTATTTGCACAGAATTAGTTTTTACAAGCTGAAATTTACTCTATTCATTTATATTAACCAAAATGAACTATTCTGAAATGCCGGTAATTCATAAGCTTGATCAAATACAAGTTCATGCTTTAAATCTATTTTTCTCTTTTTCCTCATGCTAAAATAATTCCTCGTAAAAATTTATTTGTCTTGCTGAAATTTTGTAAACAGATCCCAAATCACGATACCTGCACTTACCGCAATATTTAATGAATGCTTTGAGCCTAATTGTGGAATTTCTATGCATAAATCAGATTGATCTACAACATGTTGTTCCACACCTCTGACTTCATTACCTAAAACGATTCCGTATTTTTGTTCAACATCAGGTTTATAATCATTCAGCATCACACTTTGTTCTGCCTGCTCAATGCATAATATACAGAAGCCTTCATTGCGAAGCTGATGAATCGCATCTTCTGTATTTTGAAAATATTTCCATTCAACTGTTTCTGTTGCACCCAAGGCTGTTTTGTGAATTTCTTTGTTGGGTGGCACGGAGGTGATTCCGCACAAGAATAATTTTTCCACAAGAAATGCATCACAAGTTCTAAAAACTGATCCAATATTATTCTGGCTTCTCACATTATCTAGAACAACAACCAGAGGCAATTTTTTTGCTTCTTTAAATTCTGCTACTGTTTTTCGATTCAATTCTTCATTTAGCAATTTTCTCATCAATCCATTTCTTAAAATTTTTACCTATTGCGGCTATCCATAAAGTTGTTTTTATCGCAGAGTACGCAAAGAGCTTTTGGAGTGCCACAAAGTTCAAATATAGGTATTTAATACTCTGCGATTCTCAGCTAAACTCTTTGCGCAATTTGCGGTTATGAATGCAATTTGCTACCAGAGATTAATTCTTAGCCGCTTGATATACTTTAAGAATAATATCCAAATGTTTGGCTGCTCTTTCCAATGGCATTTGATATTCTGCTCCATTTAGCATTGTATCTACAACGTGTTCAGCCAAATGATATTCATCATTGATATGTTTACTCATATCTACCTTCATAATTTCGCTGCGAGCCTTGCCCTTTCCATCATCTGCAACATCAAAAAACTCAACTTCAGTTGGATCCCAGGAGCAGAAACTAAATTTCAATCCTCCTTTCGTTCCATAAATCCTGGTTTCGTTTGGAACATCTACATGGGCATTGCTTGATCTTTCCCAGTAATATTTTAATCCACCTGTGAATTGAAGTAGCGCAAAACCATGCTCTTCAACATCAAAAATGGGAGTACCCGGATCAACCTTATCCAAACCATTGATGGTATATGCAGATTTTACTTCAATTAATTCAGGTTTATCGCCCATAATTCCCAAGTGAAATGAAAAATCGTAAACGCCCCAATCCAACATAGGTCCACCGCCTGCAATTGCCTTGTTCAAAAACCATTTTGCTGCGGGATGATATTCTATTCCGCCTCTTCCCTGACGGAAAGTTGAGTTATGATGTATATAATAGATATCGCCCAATTTTCCTGAATCGATGATCGATTTTACAAAACTGAATTTGGGCTGTAATCTTGCATGACGACAAGAAGGATCCATTACCAACAAATGAGGATATTTTTTTCTGAGTTCCAGCATTTCATTAAGTTCTGGAAGGCTTATGGCAGCAGGTTTTTCAATCAATACATGTTTGTTGGCTTCAAGGCAGTCTTTCAGCATGGGAAAGTGCATTTTGGGTGGTGTTGCAATGACAACCAAATCAACAGAAGCATCTTTGAGGATTTCATGATAATCCTTTGTGCTGTTTTGTATTGAATACTTTGCTTTTACTTCATTTAAAAGTGATTCGTTGATATCGGCTACCCAGGTAACGTTTACTTTTCCGGTTTTTTGAAAGCTTGCAATATGCTTTTCAGAAATCATTCCAGCACCAATGACACCGACTGTAATTTGAACTTTATTTAGTTTCATTTGCTTATTTGAATTTGATTAATTATGAGAGAATGTTTAAATTTTAGACCATAAAAGTAGAAATATACTTTTAATTTGTGTAGAAATAGAATAAAAATTTGAATGAATTTGGTTAGGTGTGTCGTTTGCTTATTTCCCTTTCCACGAAAGGTTCTAAGAAAAAATATCTCGGGGGAAGTTTTGGGGCAAGAAGGAAAAATTCAGCTCTGAATGTACAAATACTTGGGCAATAAATTTTAGGATAGACTTTATGGCTCAGAAAAATAGGCCATAAAGTCATCCAAAATTACATCACATTTATTTTGTTATAGAAAACTTTTTGCTTAGTTTTCCATTCAAGGTTGACAGCTCTATAAAGTAAATGCCAGATTCGAGATCAAGCAAATTCAAACGCAAAGAATTTTTTCCGGAATTCGTTGAAACTTGACTCACTTCTTTCACTTTTGATCCAATAATATTATAAACAGTGATATTTACATTTTGCTGTTTATCTAATTGGAATTCAACATGGAGGAAGCTATTTGCAGGATTAGGGAAAACATTTAATTCATTATTTTTTTTCGAGATTGAATTTTTCGAGAGATTATAGACGTTTACTTCTTTGCAGATTTCTTGTGGTTCTTGACTTGAATTGGGGTCAGAAACAGTAAAACAAGCATAATATTGTCCTTCAGATTGATAGAAGTGAGTTGTTGAGAATGAACTTGAATCAACTTCTCCATCACCAAAATCCCAGGATATTTTTGCCGGATCTCCGAATGCAGCACCCACAAAATCAACAGGATAACCGCTTGCTTTGTTGTTTTCTTCCAATGAATCTAATTTGAAGCCAAAACCTGGAACCAATCCCTTGTCTTCTTCATTTACTGCAATAACATCATAATAACGACTTTCGCATCCGGTTGCAGGGTTTGAAGCAATCAAGCTGACAAAGTAGAATCCTGAATTTGCATATAAATGCGATGGATTGTCTTGGTCTGATGTGCTTCCATCGCCAAAATCCCATAAAACTTCCGTGACATCTCCTTCGTGGAATGAAATAAATTCGGCTTTCATTTTACCTGAATCGGGTACAGTATAATAAAAATAGGATCGGCAGTAGTTTTCGTTATCCAATCCGGTAAAAATTGTTTTACAACTGATATTTGAATTATATCCATTCAATGAATCTGATATTGTCAGACAAACTTCATAATATCCTTGTGAAATATACGTATGGTATGGACTAAATTCCTCCGAATAACTTCGATCACCAAAAGACCAAACAGATTTGAAATTTGTTCCCAAAGAAGTGTTGTAAAAGAAAACAGTTTTTGAGGTATCATCAATGAAATAATCAAATTCTGCTTCAAGATCATAAATATTGTTTCCTGTCAAAATATATTGAGAATAGTTGTCACGGCATCCTGAAACAGAATCAAATACGGTTAAGCCTGCATAATTGTAACCCGGATAGCTAAACTGATAGGAAGGAGCTGCCTGGTTTGATCCGCCTCCATCCCCAAAACTCCAAGTATAAGTGAGGTGTGGGCTGCTGGTATTTAATCGTGAAATTTGCGAAGGAAAAAATTTCACTGAATCCGATAAAATATTATATGAATAGTCGAAATGAGCTATACATTCTGTACTATTGATTATGATGGGGTATTTTACATTTGAAACACAATAATTATCAGAATCTCTAACGGTTAAGCTAACGTAATATGTTCCTGCAACATACTTTTGACCTTCGGGGTGCTTAGAATATGATACGTTGTTGTTTCCCAAATCCCAATAATAATCACTGCCTGCATTTGCATATGATTTATTATAAAAGAAAACCGAATCTCCACGGTTTGAATAATCAAAGTCGGCTTTACAAACGTTGGTGCCAATAATGACTTCTTGTTGATATGAATCATTGCAACCCGTTGAATCAGAAAGATATAATGTGACAGTATAGACGCCATTTCTTTCAAAGTGATGAGTCGGGTTTGTCTGGTAAGCAGCGGTTCCATCCCCAAAATCCCAGTAATATAACCTGTTTTGGTAAAGTTCAGTATAAAATCTTGTGGAATCCTGCATAGAATCCGTATGGTAATAACCAAATGAGGCTGTACAATTATTAGAAAGCGTATCCAAATTTACAACTTTACAAACACTTTTTGCTGGACAAAAAGAATTTTCCATCACCAGACAATATTCATATTCAGTTTGACGAGGATATGTATGAACTACATAACTTAAATCCACAATTTGGCTATTGCCATCGCCAAAGAAAAGCGTTGTTTCTGTCCCAAATTTCGTAGTATAATTTGGATAAAACCCTACCTTTTCGAGGCCCTCTATAACATGAGAAACAAAGGGTTGGTTATTAACGCTATAAACCGTAATTTTTTCTTGGATCACAGAGCTTGCGTCTCTGTAAATGAATTCTGCTGAATCCATAAAAATCTGAACTTCAATGGTTTTTGCATCAATGTATCTTCTAATTAAGCCGCCTGTAATAGTGCTGTCCCAGTTAGCAATAGCGTTGGAATTCGCTTTGATGGTAACGAATGAATCGCAAGAATACACTTGCTGAGTTAGTTGACCGAATGAAAAAACAGATACCAGCAAAAGAAGAATTAAAAGAGTGAGATTTTTCATGTTTTATAGTTTTGTTAATATTTAAGTATCAATTATTATACAACCTTCGAATAATTATTTTATTTTGCTCAAAGTTAAATTTCACATTAAAATAATGTAATTATGTCAAAGTTCAAGTTAACAATAGAATACGAAGGAACCCGATATAAAGGATGGCAAATTCAGAAAGAAGTGAAAACAATTCAAGGATCTTTTTTTGTTGCAGTTGAAGAAGCCTTCAATACCCAAAAATTTGAATTCTATGGTGCAGGAAGGACGGATGCTGGCGTGCATGCTACAGCCCAGGTGGCGCATCTGGAAGTTTCGACACAAATGGCATGCGACAAAATTCGCTACCGCCTGAATGATCTTTTACCTTATGATATCAATGTGAAGGAAGTTGTTGCAGTACCTCTGAAATTCCATGCTCGACATGATGCTGTTTATCGCAGTTATGTCTATATTATTTCTAAAGAACGAACGGCCTTTGGCAAAAACCTAGTTTGGTGGGTTAAAGATCAGTTGGATTTTAATAAAATGAAGGAAACCATTAAGTTATATGAAGGCTTTAAAGATTTTTCTTCATTTGCCGATACCTCGTCGGGTGAAAGTGAATCGACAAAAGTGGAACTGAAATGGGCCAGAATATATGAAACAGCAGATTATTATGCTATTCATATTTTGGGTTCGCATTTTTTGTGGAAAATGGTTCGCAGAATGGTTGGCGTATTAGTGGAGGCAGGCAGGGGTAAGCTTTCCTACAATGAAATTGAAAGCTTTTTTAAAGCACCATCGACAAAACCAGCTCATTATACCGCACCACCGTCAGGTTTGTATCTTGAAAGGGTTTATTACAAAGGGGAATCTGTTTCGGAGGAATTCTATGCTTATGTTTCTTTATAATCGAACAGGAGCGGCGGTGTCACGATGGATAAACTTATCCAAAGTTCGAAACTTTGGATAAGTTGATACGACGAAAAATCTCATAACAAAAAAGGCCGTCATTTTCAGACAGCCTTTTTTTGTTTAAAATAAATTAGATGATTATTTTACGATAGAAGTAAATGTAGCATCTTCGAAATATTTTCTGAATTCAAGATCTTTCTTTGCATAATCTTTCAAAGAAGCATCTGTTTCGCAAGCTTTTCTTAAGTTTGTGAAAAGTAAATCTGTATTTTCTTGTTTTGCACCAATGATAGCTTTCAAATAAGAAACAATAGCATCTTCTTTTACAACTGAATTGATGTTTTTCAATGCAGCGCTATTGTCGCCGGTCAATAATTTAGCTAAAGAACCATTGAAAGTAGGATTTGAACATTGATCAAAGAATTTAACAGCAGTAGGATATTGAGCTTTTTGAATATTGATTACACCTAAGTTGTAATTTGTAGCATCAGAAGAACCTCTGGTACTTGCATCTGTGAAATATTTTTCAGCTTCGGTCATGTTACCTTCAGCCATTGCTATTACACCAAGATTGTTCAATGTAGTTCCGTTTTCTTCTAAGCTTTTTGCTTTTTCAAAATTTACTTTTGCAGAAGGAACATCATTTTTCATCAAATTCATTACACCTAAATTGTTGAAACCTCTCCAGTCATTAGGATAAGCAACAGTATAATTTGTATAAACTTTAATTTTATCATCAGCGCTGGTAGCAATCTGACCTGAATAGAAAAGTTCTTCTTGTTTCAATTTTGCAGGCTCGTTCAAAGCAGCTTGAAGAATTTCAGGTTCAGTCATTACTTTGACTTCATAGTTAACTTTGATGTCTGAACGTCTTAATTTTGGAAGAACTGATGATTTGATTTCAGTAAAAGCAGCAGAAATATTTTTGATTTCTTTTTCTCTTTGTACTGGATCTGAATACATTTTCAAAACGCGAAGAATTAATTCTTTATCTTTGATTGAAGAAGCATTCATTAGTCTTTCAAAACCATTCCAGTCTTCTGCTGTTGTTTGAGAAACCAAGCTTTTTTTGATATCTTTCAAGTCAGCTTCTTTCTTGAATTTTTCTTCAATGAATTTATTTGCCGTTGCTGATCTGTCTTTCGATAATTTTTCATTCATTGTTTCAGGACCATCGGGAGATGCATAGCTATAGATTTCAACATTTTTCAAAGTTTTGTCTTTTGCAGTTTTCATCGCTTTGATCGCATCAAAAAGCTTTTTCATATCCTCTTTTGTCAATTCGGAAGCTTTCAGATTGGATTGTTGCATATCATAGAAGATACCTGTAGAAATGTTTCCTGTGTTTTCTATTTTCAAAACCGTATTTACCGCAATTGAATTTGCAAAATTACTACCTGAATTCAAGTTGTTGTCTACGCTTAATCCTTTTTGAACCAATTCCGGAGTTGTGATGATACCATCAGCCAATTTGTTGTTAACTGGAATATCAGCAGTTTTTTTCTTACGGGTTGCTTTCAATTTAAGTTCCAAAGTAGAAACACGCATTTCTGAATTGTATGGGAATTTGCCGTTGTAGGTAACAGTTCCACCTGTTTCAAAAGGAACTACTTTTCCATTACCCTGGATTTTTTCGCCTTGTACAACAATAGAATCCAATAAGGTTTCTTTACCATTGTATTTTACTACAGGGGTTCCAACAACAACCGCATCTTTCAAAAAGAACTTCTCTGGAAATGTTACTGTAATGTTTACATCAACATTTTGAGCATGCATCTCCATTGGGTTGGGTTTCACTTCGTACTTGATCTTGTCAGCGTTTTGCACCATTTTTTTCAGACTCTTACAGCCTCCAAAAAAAACTACCGCAACAAGAAGGAATGCTACGTAGGTTATAAATGATCTTCTCATGACTATTAATTAATTAGTGATTTTTCAATTTTTCATAATTTGTCGCAAATCTAAGAAATCTTTTCGTATTAGAAAATCTTAATGCAATTTTTATTTCTGCCATTCAAAGAATAAATCACAATATATGTTTAATAATCTTACTTATAGACCTAAATATTTAATTATTTTATTCTTACTAAACTTGTATTCAACACAATATTCTTTTCGCTCATTAACCAGTTCAGGCACACCCGGAAAAGGATTTTGCTTAAATAAATCTGATGAAGTTTTGATCTATTTTCAATGAATAGCAAGCCAGAAATGAACATTTACAAAATTCTTTGGTTTGTATAATGTAAGTAATACAATCCAATTTTCAATTTTCAAACCTAAATTTTTATCTTATGAAAGTGATTGTTGTTTTAGCATTCTGCTTGTCTCTGTTAGGGGCTTGTAGTTCACCAAAAAATAAAATTTCTACCAGCGATAGTGTTGATTTAAAGAGCGTTGATGGTTCTGATGAGTTAATACTCAATACCCAGAAAAGCTTGATCTTCTGGAAAGGTTCCAAACCAATCGGTGAACACGATGGAACCGTAAAAATCCAAAAGGGTTCATTAAAAATCAAAGAGAATGAAATCGTTGGAGGTAATTTTACCATTGATTTAAATGCCATTGTTTGTTTGGATCAGAAAGATCAGGAAATGAATAATAAGCTTGTTTCGCATCTCAAATCACCCGATTTTTTTGATGTGGGCAAGTTTCCTGTGGGTGAATTTGAAATCACCAATGTGGTCAAAAACAATACCTCGTCTGACTATCCATATACGGTTAGTGGTAATTTGAAATTGAAGGAGAAATCTAAAAACATTTCTTTCAAAGCCAAAATAAACATTTCTGATGGATCTTTAAGTGCAGAATCTGAAAGTTTTTCTATCGACAGAACGGAATGGGGTGTAAACTATGGTTCAAAAAAGATATTTGAGAACCTGAAGGATAAGTTTATCCATGATAATATGACCCTTCTAATAAAAATAGTTTGCAATAAAAAAGCAACTTAAAAGCAATTAATATGACTTTGTCAAAGTTCGAAAAACATAAAAGTAGTTCAAACTTTGACAAATTTTATTTCTTACACCAAGGCCATTTCGTGGTTTTGGTAGTGCTTGTGGAGTTTAAACTCCGTAATACCATCACCAGAATTCAAGCTGGCATTGAAGATGATATTTTCGCCTGCTTCAATTTTGAAATCGAAGGAGCCGGGAACAAATAAGTTTTCATACTGATCATTTAGGTGTTTTGTAGAATGATAAGTTATGTTGTTGTACCATTGATTCAATTCTGTATATTTGAATTTCTTGTTACATTCAAGATGCAAATCTGCGTCACTGGCAGATGATTTTATAACAATCCTATAATTCCCAATCATGGAACTAAATTCAGTATGATTATTTTGATTTAAACTATAAATATTTCGAAAAGCAAGAAAGGGTGAAATGGAAAAATTGGCCTCTGGGCCTTGTAGATATTCTATTTCGAAATTTAAACTTCCATCACCTAACAAAAGGATGGATTTTTTGATTTCAATGCATCCAATGGTATAATAAAAATTGATGGAATTCTTGGTTTCTTCCATATTACTAAGGAAAGACAAGCCTCCATCGAACACCAAGTCTGTGTATCGCTTTTGCCTCAAATCAATGAAAGCGTCAGCGGCCTGAATGACTACATCAAAGTCTGACAAAAATACAAAAGCTTCATTGGAAGTGGATTCTTTGGAAATCAGGTAACCATGTTTTCGATCATTGATTTTACCTGATTGAGTGCAACGTAAAACATTGTCATTTTGGGAAATCCTAATTTCTTTTTCTTCCATCAATTTCAAGTCTTGAAATTGAATTGAATTCCTATCTTTCATTTTATTCATGCTGCAATTGTTTTTAATGGGGTTAGGTAATCTGTTCATCCATAAAAGGTGGATCTGTCTTGAAAATTAATTTGATCTGTTTGTATTTTGATTCAGAAAAAAATGTATGGTTTCTAAAAGTTCATTCATTTGAATCGGCTTGAAAATATAGGCATTGCAACCACTCGACAAGCTTTTTTCAATTTCTTTGGGTAATGCGTAAGCTGAAAGTGCAACAACAGGAATTCTTTTGTCTATCTCCCGTATGCCTTGGGTTGCTTCATGTCCATTTAATACCGGCATTTTAATATCCATTAAAACCAAATCAATCAAATTTACAGATCCATCGTTCTTCTTGCTTTTTTTGAATATCTCCAAAGCCTGAGCGCCATTTACGGCTCTGATCAATTGTACTCCCGTTCTTTTTAATGCTTCGTGAATGAATAAATAATTATTGTCGTTGTCTTCAGCTATTAAAATGGTTCTTGCACTCCATTCGAGGTTCTGATAGGGTACATGAATTCTTTTTACCATTGAGTTCTCGACAATTATTTTTACAGGGATATCGAAACTAAATTGGATTCCATGTTTTCCTCCATTTTCGTTTTTTAATGAACTACCCAAAAGTTCAATGATTTTACGGGCAAGCCGGATGCTTAATCCAGTTGTAGAATGTTCATAAGAATTATAGTTTTTAAACTCTTTTTCTAAGGTGAAAACCAAATTCACTTTTTCTTTGGGCAAAATAACCCAGGAATTTTGAACATAGAACGAAATAGAATCTAAATTGAGTGATTTGCATCCAACCTCTATGATTCCGGTATTAAGAAACTTTTGTATATTTCTGAGGAGAATAACAATTGCCTGGATAAATCTTGCTTTATCCGTTTTTACATATTTATAGGCAAGATTGTCGGGCAAATTAAATTGCAGTTCGATATGAGATTTTAGATCTTTCTCAGATTCAATTTTGACATTATCAAATAGTTCTGTGACAGAATAATCTTGAAGCTTTACAGAGAAATCACCTGAGTCTATTTTGGCAGAATCCACCAGATCATCCAAAATGTGTAGGAGGTTTTTCCCGCTTTCCTCAATAATGCTTGCAAACCGATTTTTTTCCGAATCTGGGTTTTCTTTTTCTGCTAGTAATTCAGCAAAGCCCAATATGGAAGTCAGTGGAATACGCGCTTCTTGCGAAATGATTGAAAGGATCATGGATTTGAAAGCATCGGAGTCTTCTGCTTTCTCTTTGGCTTTTGATAGTTGGTGTTCATTGAGCTTAAATTGGGTTATGTCCTGAAGTGTACCAACCAATCTTAATGTCTTATTAATCACGATAATTCCACTTCTTTCAGACAAATGAACAACGGACTGATTGTTTTTTAAAATCCTGTATTCTACATGGTAACCTTTGTGGTTTTTGATAGATTCATTTACAAGAGATTCGTATTCAATTCTATCATCCGGATGAATTAACTTTACATAATCAGCGTAATGACCAGAAAAATTTCCGGGATTTTGATTAATGATTCGGAATAATTCTTCGGATAAGATAATCTTTTGTGTTTCAATGTTTAGATCAAAAGTGCCAATATTTGCAATTTTGTGAGCTTCAGAAAGTTTTCTTTCACTTTCCATGAGTGCTTCTGTCGTGATGACCTGCTCTGTAATATCAGAGCTAATTATCAGCAATGAAAACTCCTCTGACAGAGGCAAGCGATAGGGGATTTTCAGGGTTTGAAAAATGAGCGTATCGCCATAATGATCAACAAACATTTCTTCGGGTATAAAAGCTTTTTTGTTTTTATCCAAAACAGCCTTATCGGACTCCTGAGAATATGTTTGTAATTGTTTTTCTGTTAATAGTTTATGAAAATAGGTATTCCGTGCCTCTCTTGTACTGCAGTTGAATGCTACAGAAGCTGCCTGATTCATTAGGATGACACGGTCATTTTTGTCCTTCAGATAAATGATTTGAGGCATCAAGTCAATAAAACTTTGAAATATTTCATTGATATCTGTTGATTGATGCATCATCGTTCTTTTTTGGGTTTAACCGACTTGCCAGGGGCTTACAAATTCTTGATAATCTGACATCACAGAACCTTCTGCATTCAAATGTTCTGCTTTCTCAATACTGTTTAGATTACCGCTTTCCTCAATCTGGGTTGTTTCTGAAAAGAAAAAATTTTCGGTGCTGTAGTCACGTCCAAAATCATTGATTCTGTTTATTAGTTCTTGATAAGAGGGAATCCTTTCCATTTTGTTTAATTTTTAGGTTTAGCTTATTACTTATTTTTCTGGCGTAAAAGTATGAACTTCATTTCAGAAATTCTTTGTTCATTTTGTTCATTTTGATTTCCTCGTATAAACAATTGATTTATAGGTATTAATATATCATCCAACGAATTGAAATTTTTAACTCATATTTTTTTATGAACAGCATGAAAACTATATTGAATATTTCTCAAGAATATTATTGGAATATTAAATAAAAATGACTAAATTTCATGAAATAAATTTTACCTATTAATATGTGATTTTCCATTCCAGCTTGAATTCATGAAGGATTTAGAAAAATACCGAATATTTAAAATAAAGGACGCCGTAGAACAAAAATTTGGATTAAAAATTAATTATTCAAAGGACTGCGACGCCTTGTCGATCAACCTGTTTGAACACACTGGGAGACAGGTAAGTTCAAGTACCTTAAAGCGTTTCTGGGGAATTGTAAATAGTTCATTTAATCCTTCGACTTTTACCCTCGATACCCTTGCTCAATACATCGGTTTGGAAAATTGGAATGCCTATTGTTTAGAAGTAGGGCCAGTAAATGAAAATCATAATGATGACTTTGAAAAATGGAATGCCCTTTTTATCAAATTTAACGAAATCACTCTCACTGGATTAAGCTATGTAAAAAGTCTTATGCCGGCTTTATTCGATTCGATTTCGCCTCCTTCACAATTAATCAATACAATTAATGAATTTTTGGATTCTGACTTTTCTGCATATAGTTTGATTTCTTCCCATGGGGGAGGAAAATCCCTGCATCTGGCCAAAGCGATTGAGTCTTTATGGGGCGATTTTAACCCTTTGTATCCTGATGATATACCTATTTATATTTCCTATCAAGCACTTCACTGCTATTTGGATTTGAATTTTGATTTTGAAAAATTCCTCATTGAATTGTCTGGTTTGGGAATGGAAATAAGCATCAGACGTTACTTTTTGCTTAATCCCATCGAAAGAAAAGGAAAAATTATTTTGATCATAGACGATTTAAACCTTTACTATGCAGATTTCCATAAATTCAGGATTTTCGTTGATACATTATTGAATTTGATTCTTACCAATGATGGAACTGAGTGGTTTAAAATCATTTTTGCATGCCGTTTACCGGAGTGGAATTATATTCAGCAAAAAACCAAAGAATTTTTGTATTGCGAACAGAAATGGTTTAATCATTCATTGGCCGATAATTCGAACCAAAATTCACTTAATCTGATGTTTTGTACGGATGAATTACCTATATTTTTTGAAAATGAAGGCAACATAAATTTGTACTACAAAAATTTGATAAGAAACCCTGATATTATAGAAATTATTTGTTATCCTGAGTTTTACTTGTTTTTCTGCTACAAGGTTCAAAGGAAAGCGTTCAGCAATTCGTTTGTGTTTCTAAAAGATTATATGCTGGAGAAAATTCTTTCGAATGGTCACCAATATGAAAAGATGCAAGTTATTCGTTCAATCATAGAAAATTATTTGGTAAATAGGAGAGATCGCAAGAATTCATTTTTCATTCCAAATTTAGACACAGAGGTATTGGTTGAGCTTATCATTTCAGGTATAATCGAATCGCAGTTTGCCCCGACAAGTCTTTTTAGCTGCAATAATCAGTTTGAATTCAGGAGTATAAAAACAAAATCATATTTATTATTGAATTACTTTATTCATGAGTTTGAGAATCTTCCTTTCGAAGAGATCTCAGAAGCGGTCAACCTGCAAATTAATGAATTAAAGTTAGATTTTGAAGAATTATGGAAATGGTGGTTGCAATTTATTCTGATAAACGGTGAGTTGCAAATTGCTTCCAAAATTTTTCTAAACACAGATTCTTTATTCCCGAGTTATAAGAAAAGAGAGGAATTGAATATAATCAAAAGACCATTTTATATTTACACGTTGGTGTTTCTCAGAAATGCAGAAAATCCTTCTGATAAATCAATTCCTGATATCGATTGGCTTCATAAGATCCAATACTTCGAAAAAGTTTTTGATCTGGATGCTTACAATTTGTATTATTACAAAATGCACCAAAAATGGATTGAACAATATCATTATCAATCAAATAAATATAATCAGAAAAAATTGTATTTAGATTGCCTATATGCTATTCTTCAAAACAATCCAATGCAGGCCTTTAAAGTTTTTGAGGTAATTCAAACATCACAAATAGAAAGATCTGCCGAAATATTTGGGGGAATTTTTGAGCTTTGTTTGATTTTGAATAGCCGACAATCTACCGGACTAAATAGTAAAATAGATTTGACAGGTTTCATCTTAAAATATAAAAATAGAGGAATGAAAAAATTGAAACAAGCTTTGCTTTCCATTTTTATTGCACTCTATTTAAAACAGGAACGAACCCTGATCATCCGCCTGAACGGAATGGTTGCCCACAATACGAAGATTTTCAATGAATATTCAGATTCGTTCGAAATTAAAATCATGCGAAACATTGTGAATGATTCGAAATTATTAAATGGAGGTTATGATACCAATGAATTAATACACAAAAAGATTTATGAGGAGGAGATCCCTGTTTTTTTCCGATACACCCTTTATGTAATCTGTTTGATGATAGAAGCCAATTTCGAATTGCTCGTTTCTAATCTTCAAAAGGCAAATCAATGCTTACTGAGGGCACTATCCATAAGCAAAGAATTGAAGTTTGTTTACATGGAAACTCTGGTCATGAACAAGCTACTCGAAATCACTATATAGCAGATATTTTTTTCTCATTCGCTTATATTTTTCAAGATCTTTCTGCCACGATTTTTTTATAGCATCCTCCGAAAGACCTTCTTTTATCTGAGATTCAAGAACATTATTTCCGCTAAGCAAATGAAACCAATTGGGATTGGTGAAGAAGCTTTCATGAGATTTCATTTTTTTGTAAAATAGAATCAAATACTGCAATGTGAATTTTGTTGCAGGATCTGTTTTGCGCAAATCTAAGCCATAACACTTTTTGTTCTGATGGAGAGGTTGGGTTTCCATTCCTTTCTTGGAAACAGGGGTAAAAGTAAAATCTCCAAAAGTACTGTCAGGGAAACCAAGAACTTGAAAAGGAAAATCTGTTCCTCTTCCCACGCTGATTGAGCTTGCTTCAAAAAGGCATAAAGAAGGATATAATCGAATTGCTATATCATTGGTCAGATTGGGCGAGGGTTTTATCGGAAGACTATAAAAAGATTTATGTGTATAGTTCTGAATTTCAATTACTTTAAGTTTGCATTGCAGGCTGTCTTTCAGCCATTTTTCGCCATTGATCATTTTTGCCAGTTCACCAACGGTGCAGCCATGCACAATCGGAATGGGGTGCATGCCCACAAATGATTTGTATTTATTTTCTAAAACAGATCCATCCACGTAGTCGCCCAAAGGATTAGGGCGATCCATTACCATGAATTCTACATTATTTTCGGCACATGCCTCCATGGCTAAGTGCATTGAGCTGATGTAGGTAAAAAAACGCACTCCAACATCTTGAATATCAAAAATTAAAAGATCTATTTCTTTCAAATCTTCCGAGATAGGTTTTTTATGATTTCCGAAAAGTGAAACTACAGGAACACCACTTTGCGGATCAACAAAATCTTTATATTCTTTCCCACGCTCAAGGTCGCCCCGGAAGCCATGTTCTGGTGCAAAAACCTTCTTGACAGCAATCTTTTTTTCGACTAAAAAATCGAGCAGATGCTTACCTTCCACAGTAGCCGATTGGTTGACCAGAATGGCAATTCTTTTGTTCGTCAAATAGCTCAAATATTTATCGGACTGGTCGGCTCCGCAAATAATTTTTGGAAGAATGGTGTCTTTGCGTATCGACAAGGTATCTTTTCCGGAGCTACCTCGATTTGTATTTCCACAAGATACATAAAAGGTAAAGGCCAGTAAGATGATCAATCCGATTGCTTTATTTCGTAGTGCCATTTTTATTCATTTTTTAACCCAAATTCGACTAAGAGTCAATAATTCCGATGTTATTTTTCTCTGCTCAATTCTCACAATTTTATTATTATGTCCTATTGAACTTAACAGAGCACGAATTTAAAAAAAAGTTAGATAAAAATAAGCTTATTTTTCACTATTGACCAAGTAAAAAAAATTAAATTAGGAAATAGCTTGTGTTTAATTGGTATAGCCTCTACTTGGATATAAAAGAGGTTGGTTTTAATTTCCACAAAGGTTTCGAAGCTACGCGAAAGCTTAAAACTCCTGAAACAGCTCAAACTATTATGTTGCATTTTCCCTAAATTTACATACAAACCCAAAATCAAGGAACTCAATAGAAGGCATGTCGCTGGAGTGGGCAGACGAAGATAATGGATCGCGTAATTCCTTGTTGACCGAAATAATTGACAGATCTATGCATCTGGTATTTAAATGATATGAAGGCATATTATTAAAAAACTATGGTTTAAGAAAGATAGGCTCCGCATTATCATTAGCGACTGAAAGCCGAAAAACTGATGGAATGGCAATTCGTTGTGTAAAGGATGCTAAGTAAGCAATTTTATAAAATTTAGTTTTCATTGTGGTTAATTATTTAGGGCAAAATTGCAATTTTTTGATAAATTTTTGTAACTTAGCGAAAGTAAAAATCTAATAAAAACAATATGCAAAAGGTACTATTAACAATTGACAATACAAAAGATGCATATCTTTTTCTAAAACTGATAAAACAGTTTGGATTTGTTCGTTCAATTGAGTTTGAAAAGGATGAAATTGATGAAATGAATGAGAACGAAATATTTATTGACGATTGGGAAAATGATTTTTACTTAGACGATCTACAAATGTCAGTTAAAGAATTTCGATTACAAACTTTAAAAGATGAAAAGGAAAGCGGTATGTCAAAACAAGAATTTTTTGATTCGTTGCGCCAATGGAGAACAACAGTAGAGCAATAATAGTATTACCACGATTTAAATCTTCGTTGATAGAAGTTTGGGATTATATTGCAGAGAATTCAGTTAAAAATGCGGATAAATTTATTTTGGATTTAGAAAAAGTAATGAAGCGCATTGAGCAATATCCTGAAGCCAATCCTATGTTCCGACCCTTAGCAGGGAAACGTAAACTATATCGGTATAAGATTTACAAAAAAAATTACTTGATAATATTTAAGTTACTAAAATTCAAATTAATATATTTACGAGTTGTTTATTCAAAACGCAGTCCCAATTATTATGAAACTTTGCGTACGAGCGAATACAAATGAAATGAAAACAAGTTGCTAACATGCCACATAGCTGCCAGTCTGGCTTTCTGTCGGTTTTACGAGAATTGTACGTTCTAAAAAACATTGTACATTTGTCGGGCGAAAGTACGTTAACAAGTAGAAAGCCAGTGCGGTGCATTTGGCTAAATATGCTTACAAACCCAAAACCAAGGCACTCAATCGAAGGTATGTTGCATGAGCGGAATGGTGAAGATAATGGATCGCGTAAATCCTTGCTGGCCGAAATAATTGATAGATCTATGCATCGGGTATTTAGAGTATTTTTATAAAATTTAGTCGGTCAATAGTGTTATTTTTTCTAAAATATAAACAGTTTAAAATATTTGAATTAATTTCGCTGACTATTATCCATCATTTTTATTCTATGTTATTATTCAAGATTATTTCTAAAAGCAGGTATGTGTTTATACCTTTGGGAATTGTGTGTATAGGGATGATTATTTTTATCGTACCGGTAAAACGATCCTATACACAACCATCACCGAAAAGAGAGATGCGGGCTGTATGGATTTCTACGGTGATGAATATTGACTTTCCATCCTCTTGGAAAATTTCACCCGCAGAGCAGAAAAAAGAATTGGACGCAGCTATTGAATTGCACAAGAAAAATCATATCAATACCATCATATTTCAGGTTCGCCCAACAGCCGACGCTATTTATAAGTCAGATATAGAATTGTGGTCTGTTTGGCTCAGCAGCAAGCAAGGGCAGACTCCTAATCCGGCTTGGGATCCATTGGCCTACATGGTGGAATTATGCCATAAAAACAATATGGAGCTGCATGCATGGTTCAATCCTTTTAGAGCCATGACCGACACAGCCCGACATGATCTTGTGGATAGTGCTCATATTACTTTTACCAAACCCAAATGGTTTATTCCTTATGGAAGAACCCTGTATTTTGATCCCGGATTACTCGAAGTTAGAACTTATGTTAACAAGGTAATTGTCGATGTACTAAAAAGATACGATATTGATGGTGTACATTTTGATGATTATTTCTATCCATACAAAATTGCGAAAGAAGAATTCAAAGATTCGCTCACTTTTTTAAAGAACAAAGGAAAGTTCAAAAAAGAGCAAAAAGGTGATTGGCGAAGGAACAACATTGATTTGTTTGTCAAATCGGTTTCAGACAGCATTCGTATTCTAAAACCATGGGTGAAATTTGGTATAGCTCCTTTTGGCGTATGGCGAAACAAGGCCGATGATCCCAGTGGTTCTGATACCCGTGCCGGTGCTCCATGCTACGATGTTTTGTATGCCGATGTCCTGAAATGGTTGAAAAACGGATGGATCGATTATATTACCCCTCAAATTTACTGGCATATTGGACATACTCATGCCGACTTTAAAACGCTGGTCGATTGGTGGTCAAAGAATTCTTATGGTAAACATTTGTATATTGGTCAGGCTGCATACAAATTTGACCCCAAATCAACTCAGCCCGAATGGAAAGAGGTTGGTCAGATCACAAAGCAGGTAGAACTTATCCGTAGTTACAAAGAAATTCAGGGGAGCATGTTTTTCAGCTCTAAGTCTTTCAGATCAAATCAAGGAGAATTGAATGACTTATTTCAGAATCTGCTTTATGCAAGTGTTTCATTGATTCCTGTAATGCCATGGAAAGATTACACTCCACCCAAATCGCCCGATCTGATTACAGTGAAAAGAGAAGATGCTGGATTTTGGATAAGGTGGAAAGCAGACGAATCGAAAAGTGAATTTGACAAGGCAAAATATTTTGTGGTATATAGATTTGCGGGCACAGAAGCTGGTTCAATGAATGATGCAAGAAATATTTTTGCGATTGTGCGTGAACCGAATATTTTCATTCCCGATAAAAAAAGTTTTTTCGGAATTTTCAAAAAGAAGTATTCATTTATCATTACCGCTGTAGATCGCTTGCATAATGAAAGCCCAGCAAGCAAACAGGTGATAATTAAGTTAAAAGCTTTATAATCAATGAATAATGAATCCAAAAATCTAAAATCAATGCACTCAATAGTGGATAAGCGTTGCATTGCGTATCTACAAATAGACCTCGCACCATTTAAATTCTTGTAGGGTTATATCATTCATAATTTTCTATTAATTTGTACGAAAATTTAAAACGATAAATGATGAAACTACAAATCTTGTTATTACTCTTGGCTTTTATTTCTATAAAAGCATACTCGCAGAACGGGAATGATTTTGAGGTTAGCTCACCTGATGGAAAAATCAGTTTGAAGGTTTTGACTCGGCAGAAAATAAATTATTCTGTAAGCTATCAATCAAAAATGGTCATCGATCCTTCTCCAATTTCTCTTTCTGTTAAAGATTTTGGTGTTTTGGGTATGAACCCTCAAATTTTAAATACGACCAAAGAATCCATGAATGCGAAAATTGAAACCATTTGGGGAAATCGCAAATGGATTCCCGATATTTATAATTCTTTGAGCATAGAGTTATTGGGCGGACACAAAATTCAATTCAGAGTTTACAATGATGCAGTTGCCTATCGCTTTGAACTGAAATTTAAAAATAAGATACAGATTTTGGATGAAGAGGTTGCCTATTGCTTCCCTTCTTATCCTAAAGGCTGGCTTTCTGTATCTAATAGTTACGAAACCAGCTATGAATTTAAAGATCTTTTTACTTCCGATGCAAAACAAAACATTTACCTTCCTACCATATTGGAAGTAAGCGAATACCTGAAAATAAGTTTGTTAGAATCAGATGTGATCGATTATCCCAGTTTACAACTTCGAAATTCGGGTGAAATGGAAACCAAAATGTTGTCGCATTTTGAGTTATGCCCGAAGAGTGTTAAAGTTGGGGGATTCAATAATTATTGTGAAGTTCCGGTTGAAATGTCCAATTATATTGCGAATACGGATGGTACAAGAAATCTTCCTTGGCGCATTATTTTGCTTGCTTCCCAGGACAAAGATTTGGTTTATAATGACATCGTTTACAAACTGGCTAAACCTGCTCAATTGCAAGATGTTTCATGGATCAAACCAGGGAAAGTAGCATGGGATTGGTGGCACGATTATGCAACAAAAGGCGTAGATTTTCAAGGTGGTGTAAACACGGCAACCTACCTGTATGAAATAGATTTTGCCGCTCAACATAAACTTGAATATATCATTGTAGATTGGAAATGGACAGATAAATACGATTTGACTCTTACAAATCCAGAAATAGACATGAAGAAAATTGTTGATTATGGAAAGCAAAAAAATGTAGCAGTCATTGTATGGTGTCCCGCTTATACCTTGAATCGACAATTGGATGTTGCCTTGGACTTTTTTGCAAAGCAGGGAATTGCCGGAATAAAAGTCGATTTCTTTGACAGAGCAGATCAACAGGCCAATCAAATGTATGAAAGAATTGCAATCGCTTGTGCTAAAAGAAAAATGGTGGTAGATTTTCATGGTGCTGTAGCTCCTACCGGTTTATCTCGAGCATATCCCAATATCCTGAATTATGAAGCTGTTTTAGGCAATGAAAACAATAAATGGAGCAACAAAGTAACACCAGAACATGAGATGATTCTTCCTTTTACCAGAATGCTTGCCGGGCCGATAGATTTTACGCCGGGTGGAATGCGCAATTGTATTCCTGGTAATTTTGTTGTTCGGAATACATTGCCCTTTGTGCAAGGAACCCGTTGTCATGAAATGGCTTTGTTTGTGCTTTACAACGAACCATTAAAAATGCTTTGTGATGCACCTCATGTATATAATGCAGAACCAGATGTTATTAAGTTTTTAAGCGAAATTCCCACCGTCTGGGATGAAACAATTGTAAATCATGCGAAGGTTTCTGATTATCTGGTTGCGTCAAGACAAAAGGGCGAAGTTTGGTATGTAGGGGCTTTGACCGATGCTTCTTCCCGAAATTTACAGTTGCAGTTGGATTTTCTTCCTACTGGGAATTACAAAGCGACCATTTTTAGCGATGGAATCAATATTTCCAAAGATGGTAGCGATTACAAAATAACAGATCAACAAGTTAATAATCTAAGTGTTATAAATATAAATATGGCAGCATCCGGTGGATGTGTAATTCGAATTCAGAGGATTTAAATTCTTTGATCAACAAATCAACAGTCGTTTAGTTTAGAAAACACACTCCGACTTCATTCAGGATGCTATTCTGAAGCATCCATATTCATTGAGAGTAAATGAGTGTAGGCTATCTCATACATTATTTCCGTAACGAAACGACTGTGATTTAGGAATCATCTCAAATGTATTTGAGAAACCACGAATGTTTTTTCGTGTTACTTTATCTAAAAAAAGTAAAAAATTTTTGTTGCATACGAGTTTCACAGAGAAAAATAACGTTTTACGGATCTATTTCAATAAATATGAACAACTTACTTCTGCACTACCTTCGCTTTTCCTTTGCTGGCAACGTTATCTAAAACTAAGGCAAGTTTGTTAATAATTACCGCAAAACCTTGTTCATATCTTTCTTTGATAAAATTTGTATAGTATTTTTCCATCTTTGAAATGTGTTAATAATCAATTTTGTATAATAGCATTGCAATTATATAATCAAGTTAGAATCAATTAGCCTTATTACTTTTCTTCGTCTGCCAAACAAAGAAAAGTAACAAAAGAAAATTAACCACAAAATAAAAATTCCAAAATTTCTTTAACAGCTAAAATCCACACTGTCAGGGCTAAAATTTAGGCTGTTCACACATTGAGTGAACAGCCTACGTGCGGACTCTCCGTTTAATCAAATTTCCTTAACCTAACTGCAATTCAAAATCAAACGAAGAATTAACGAGAAAATTAAACCAAAATTCCAAATCAAGATACCTAATCGAAGGTAATCCTTATGAGCAGGTAGCTAAGATAATGGATCGCGTAATTCCTTGTTGACCGAAATAATTGAAAATCATTCCGCCATAAATGGCAGAGCTAATGATGGGTTCATTGAATAGCGATTAGAACTAATTTGAATGAAAATTTTCAATTGAATATGTTTCAATATAGTTCTTGTGATTTTCAGGGCACTAATCATTAGCCAATGCATTTATGCATGGGAAACCGGACAATTCTGAAAAACTCTGGCCGTTATTATATTCTTGAATTTTTGTTACTTTTTGATCAAGCAAAAAGGACAAAAGAATTTTGCTCAAAAAAAACAGTAGTATTTCAATTAAAAAGAAATAAACATTGAATAAGTAATAGTAAAACGAAATAAGCGAAAATCTTGAAAAAATGATTTTTTATTGAAAGGAAAGTGGATGAATGAGGAATAAAATAAAGATTTTGAGGAAAAAAAGAAGATTCAAAGGAGGAGATCCCTACCACACCTGTTCGAAATGTAGCCTTCCTGGCTACATTTCTTTACTAAGATAGCAAGAAATTACTTGATCACAAGTTGTTTAGAGAACGTTTGGTTGCTTGACTTGATCGAAACAAGCACGTTTTTGTTGATAAAGTTGGATACATTGAATGATTTTGAATACTCATTCATATTGTTGTATCCTCTTTGGTAAAGCAGATAATTGCCGCTTGTGATTTCTACTTCAAACTCTTTTTTCAAATCATTTGAGTAGGTCACTTTTATCACACCGTTTTCAGAAACAATTTTGGGAAGATTTTTCATTTCATCAAAATAATCAACGATAATTCCTTCTTTTGTGACTTTGACGGATTTTTGATCGAGAACACTTCCCGATTGTATAACTTCAATTGAATATTCGCCTTTGGAAAACAATTGAAAATCGAGCATGATCGCTTGAACCACTTTTTCGTTGACAAACTTTTCATAATTTATTTCCCCTTTTTTATTTTTTACAACAAGTGTCGTAAATCCGGGGTTGTAAACATGAACCATAGCCATTTTGGATCCACTTACGGGGCTTACCTTTACAATTCCGTTGCCGGCAAAAGTAGGTACAATCATGAAAGAAGCCAGTACGAATGCGCACAGCAACTTTCTTAAAGAAAACTTAGTTCTCATGGTTTTTACAATATTGGTTAGAACGTAAAATCTGTTTTTAACGATACAAAAGTAGATAAGATTTGTTAACTGAATATGAAGCGAACTTCAAGTTTGTATCAGATTTACCTTAAGCTTACATTAAATTTTTAAACCAGCACAATATTTCTAAAATATTTATTGAAAAACGCCAGATATCAAATATTCAGCTACTTATAAGTAATTTCAACTATTAATGCACCCTTCTTATAAAAACAAACGAATAAAAATTATGTTTATATTTTTGTTTTTACGAATTTTGCATCATACTTGAAACAGAGCAAAAATATGCGCAAATAGCTTAATTTGAATTAATTGTAGATTCGTTTAGTTCTTTTGAAGTTTCCGCCGATGAAAAGATTTGCAAATGAATTGTCTTCATTTTCTAATTAAATATTTAAATATCAATAGTATATACTATAAAAAAATTAAAGAATTGTAATATGTATAAATATTTCCTTTTTCTATTACAACTTATAGTCTTCAGCCATTGCGGAAAGCAATCGAATCAGTCTGAAAATAAAGATAATTCGAATGCAAAACGCTATGATATGAGCCTCTCAAAGGGTGAAGTACTCGGCTCCGTAAGATGCCAAAATGATTCAACCTTGAGCTTTGCATTGTATTTGCCCGAAAATTATGACTACAAAAGTGTTCTTCCTGCCATTGTGATATTTGATTCCCACGGCAATGGAAAACTTCCCGTAAAGCGATACAAAGACCTGGCGAAAAAATTCAACTATATTCTGATTGGATCAAACAATTCAAAAAATGGCATCCCCATTGAGAAAAGTAGGGAAATTGCCCGTTTGTTGTTAGAAGACGTAAAAGCTCGGATTGCCATTCAGAGTAATCGCATCTACACCATGGGATTTTCAGGAGGTTCAAGAGTGGCAAGTGCAGTAGCAATTTTTGAAGGTGGAATACGCGGCGTAATTGGTTGTTCTGCTGGTTTTCCAAGAATAGACCAGGCGATTCAAAACAAGTTTTGGTATTTTGGAATTGTGGGAGACGAAGATTTCAATTATCTTGAAATGAAAAATCTGAAAAAAGTTCTTAAAGAATCGGGTATCCAAAGCTTTCTGCAAGTTTTAAACGGAAAACATGAATGGCCTTCAGCCGAAAATATGCGTGAAGCCTTTGAATGGAGTGAATTTCAGGCAATGAAAGCACAAACCATCCCTTTGAATGATACCATTACAAAAGTCTTTTCGAGAAGATACAAAAAAAAGTTTGAAACATATACCAATCAAGGAGATATGGTAAATCTTCATCAAACATGCCGAACAATTATAAGTTTTTTTAATGGTTTGTATGATGTTCAAATTTATGCCGATAAAAAAATTGAACTCGAAAATTCATCCGAATTTCAAAAATATATGCAGTTTGTTGAAGATCTGGAAAAGAAAGAAGTTATTGCACAACAGCAATATTTGGAAGCATTGATCAGTAAAAATCTAAGTTGGTGGGAAGATGAAATCGGTAAGCTCAATGCACTTTCAAAAACAAATCGCATAGATGAAGCAAAAATGTATAAACGCCTGCTGAATTATTTAAGTCTGGCATCTTTTATGAATATTAATTCAGCTCTCAAGGAAAACCGCTTGGATCAGGCAGCATTTTTGTTGGAAATATATCAATTGGTTGATCCTGAAAACCCAGATGTTTACTTTTTTACAGCCATTTATTGGGCATTGAAAGATGAAAAAAAGAAATCAATGAACAATTTGGAAAAAGCAGCAAGATTGGGATTGGATGATATATCAAGGATTCAAAACGAATCGAAGCTTGAAAATGTTCGAAATTTAAAAAGGTATGAAGAATTAATTGAGAACATAAAGAGCGGCGCCATCAAAGAAAATAAAGAAGAGAAAAAAGAGAAAAAGAAATAAATGTTAGCTGTATAATATAGTTTTAGAAATATTAACAGACTTGAATTTGATTTTTTATGCTAAGTTTTACATAATGTGTTTATATTTGAAAGATTTTATTTGACAAATTAGTTCAAAATTTGAGGAAATGAATTTTAAAAGCGATGTTGAAGCTGTCGAGGCACTCCGAAATGCTTATGATAGAATGCAATCGGAGATCGGTAAAGTTATTTTAGGTCAAGAGAAAATAATCAAGGATGTAATTATATCGATTTTCAGCAAAGGCCATGTTTTGCTGGTAGGTGTTCCGGGATTGGCCAAAACCTTATTGGTAACCACAATAGCTCAGGTTCTGGGATTGAAATTCAGAAGAATTCAGTTTACACCGGATTTGATGCCCTCAGACATTGTAGGAACAGAAATTTTAGGCGAAGACAGGACATTTAAATTCATACAGGGGCCTCTCTTTACCAATGTACTTCTTGCCGATGAAATCAACCGAACTCCGCCCAAAACCCAATCGGCTTTGTTGGAGGCCATGCAGGAAAAATCAATAACAGCAGGTGGAAAAACCTACACGCTGGACGAGCCATTTTTTGTACTTGCCACACAAAATCCCATAGAACAAGAAGGTACTTATCCTTTGCCAGAAGCACAGCTCGACCGATTTATGTTTAATATTTGGCTGGATTATACAAGTTTCGAAGATGAAGTAAGTATTGTGAAAAGTACCACGGCTGCTACAATGCCACAAGCTACCAACATAATCACTTTAGAAGAAATCCTTTATTTCCAGAACTTAATAAGGCGAATCCCAATCAACGAAAATGTTATTGAATATGCTGTAAAATTGGCCTTTAAAACCCGACCCAATACCCAATATTCCCATCCTTTGGCAAACCAATATTTGAATTGGGGTGCTGGACCTCGGGCTTCACAGTATTTGGTTGTTGGTGCCAAAGCGCATTCTATTCTTAATGGTAAATATTCGCCGGATATTTCAGATGTCAAACAGGTAGCTCTTTCAATTTTGCGTCACAGAATTGTAAAAAATTACAAGGCAGAGGCCGAAAATATTTCGGTAGAAGACTTGGTGGCAGAATTTCTTAAATAGATAATATTTTACATGTATTTTATGCTTCGATATATTTTCCTCATCTTTTTTGGGGGTTCTTTTCTATTTAGTTTTTCTCAATCGATTACATTGGAAAATGCCAATTCGCTCAAATCAGGCGGTAGACTGGGGAAAAATGTTCAACGACTCATCGGCAATGTGATAATGCGTCAAAACAATGTATTAATCTATTGCGACAGCGCATTTCTGTATAAAGCCGATAACCGTTTTCATGGTTTCGGCAGAGTACATGTCAAACAAAGCGGAAATACAGATATATATGGCGACCAGTTGATGTATGACGGAAATACAAAAATTGGAAGATATAGAAACAATGTGAGGCTGGTGGATCAAAACTTGACTCTGAATACCAATTTTCTCGATTTCGACCTCAAAGATAATTCAGGAACATTTTATAATGGGGGTTCAGTGCAGGATACCGCTTTTACTTTAACTTGTCAAAGAGGCAATTATATGCCCGATAAAAATCTTTATGTTTTCCTCCAAAAAGTGGTAGTGAAAAATGATAAGTTTGATATGTACACGGATACTTTGCACTACCAACGACAAGAATCCAAAGCATACTTCTATGGACCCACCAATATTTACGGAGACTCCAGCCATATTTATTGTGAAAGAGGTTGGTTCAATAACATAAGTGATCAGGCAGAATTTAGGAAAAATGCAGTTTTCAAAGATCAGGGTAGAGTGATCAAAGCAGAAAAGATTTTTTATGACAGAGCTAAAGATTATACCGTAGCAGAAAAAAATGTGTCGATGGTGGATACACTTGAAAACGTGACCATAACAGGAAACTATGCCACTTATAATAAAACCACAGAAGAAAGCCTTGTTACAGATAGCGCATTGATGATGCAAGTTTACCAAAATGATACTTTCTATATTCATGCTGATACTTTGAGAACAGGCCTCGATTCATCAAAACAACACAAGGAAATTAGAGGCTATCATCATGCAAAAATATTTTCATCACAGTTTCAAGCCAAGGCGGATTCTTTATTCTATTCTTTTAAAGATTCGCTTGTAAAATTATTTAGAAATCCCATACTTTGGGCCGATGAAAATCAAATTACAGCCGAATATATTCAAATACAAATGGCCAATCGGAAACCTCATTCGCTCGACATGGAAAAATCTGCATTCCTATCATCAAAATTTGACTCAATTCGATTCAATCAAATTAAAAGCCGAAACATGAAAGGTTGGTTCACAGATGGAAACCTCACAAAGATCGATGCATTAGAATCTTGCGAATCGATTTATTTTTTGGATGATGAAAAAGTCTTGGTAGGAGTAAACAAGATACAGAGTCAGAAAATGACCATTTCGGTAGAAAAAAATAAAGTAAAAAGGATCACTTGTTTTACCAATCCTTCAGGAATACTATACCCGCCCAACGAACTGAAGGATAACGATTTGATTTTGAGTGGTTTTCAATGGTTTGAAGAATACCGACCTCTGACGGTTCTCGAAATGTTCATTTGGAATAAGAAAGGTGGCGAAAAATAAAAACTTTGACAAAGTTTTGCTTGCATTGTCAAAGTTTTTAAAATTTATGCCCGAAATTGCGGGTACTTCGAAGCGAAATGTAGGATTTAATACTCGTCTTCGTTGAAAAAAAAGTCATCTTTGCTGGGATAGTCAGGCCAAATATCCTCAATGCTATCATAAATTTCGCCTTCATCTTCAATTTCCTGAAGGTTCTCTATCACCTCCATAGGCACTCCCGAACGCAAACCATAATCAATCAGTTCTTCTTTGGTTGCCGGCCAAGGAGCATCTTCAAGCTTCGAAGCCAATTCAAGTGTCCAATACATAGGCAATTTGTTTTAATGATTTAATTCTTTTTTTATGCTTTTTCGATACTTTCGTTCCTTAAAATTTGTTTAACGAAAAAACGCAAAATCCTTTATGTTCTTATATTTTTCAAGAGAAAAACTGATTTACTTTTGAGTTTCGTCAAATTCTATTCAATTTTATGTTTGTTAAAGCATTAATTATAAATGCATTATAACCAAAAAGTACGAAGTATTCAGGTTGCGAAAATAAATAATTTTCTTGACTTGATGCATGTTATTTGAATTTCTCTGAAATTTATTTCGATGATTGAAGTTGAGCAACTATTATGCAACCGAGAATCGATGGTTTTATTTTCAGAACTCCTAAAGCTAAGTTTAAAATTCAAGTGTTTATCAAATTCTTTTCGCAAACATTACTGTTGCATGTCTTATTTATAGTTGAAAGATTTCTAATTATTTAGGCTTAGTTTTCTCTGTCTTTTTTCTTTAAACAAAAGAACGAAAAATTCAAGAATATAAAAACGACCTAGGTTTTTCAAAATTGTCCGGTTTCCCATGCATAAATGCATGAGCTAATGATAAGTGACATGAAAGTCGGAAGAATTAATTTGAAACATAATCTAAGGAAAACATATATTCAAATAAATTCCATGACCCAAGCAATGAACCCATCATTAGCTCTGCCATTTATGGCGGAGTGAATATTTTTCTAAAACCATACCAGTAGAGTCCTAAAATCGTATTCTAATTTTATGCGCACTTTACTCTTAATTACTTTTCTATATAAATAATTCCGAATAAAGGCAAACAAAATACTCTTGCGGATTTAGGGTATCAATTTACTATTCCACTTTTAACATCATTTCGAATTTTATATCTGCGCTCGAAGCTCCAATCATAATTTTAAAATCACCCGGTTCGATAACATATTTCATTGCTTCGTTCAGCATTTGCAAATCTTCGGGAATGATTTGTATTTTAACAGTCTTTGTTTCACCGGCATTAAGAGAAATTCTTTGAAATCCTTTGAGTTCCTTCACAGGTCTCGATACACTTGCCAATTCATCATGAATATACAATTGAACGACTTGGTCGCCTGCAAGACTTCCAGTATTTTTAACATCAACACTCACAATTACAGAATCTTTGGCAGAAATCTTTTCCTTTGATAATTTCATATTTGAAAACTCAAAAGTTGTATAGCTTAAACCAAACCCAAATTCAAATTGAGGATCGTTGCCATATCCAATATACGAATCGTTGGGTTTCCATGGTAAATGATTATAATTTAAGGGAACCTGTCCGGTAACCCTTGGAAAAGTAATGGGGAGTTTACCGCCGGGATTGTTATCACCAAAAAGCGTTTGTGCAATGGCATTTCCCCCTTCACAACCTGGATACCAGGCCATCAAAATGGCTGGTGTATGCTCTACCCAATTATACATTGTAATTACAGTTCCACTTTGAATTACTACAGCAATCGGTTTTCCGGTAGCAGCAAGTTCCAAAATCAGTTTTTCCTGGGCATCATCCAAATCGAGTGAAGCACGATCTGCGTTTTCATCATCCCTCATTCCCACCACAACAACAATGGCATCGGAATTTTTTGCTTCGGCAAGCGCAGCAGGAATTAGAGAAAAGCGATCCACATCCCATCCTAAAGTAGCAAAGGCTGCGCCTCCATTTTCATCAAATTCAGCTTTGATTTCATATTCCTTATCCTTTTCCAACGTTATCTGACCTGTTTGAACAAAAAAGGCATTGCGTGTACCCTGAGTCATATCCACAATAAGTTTTCCATCTATATAAACCGAAAGTTGATCATCAGCATGTGCATTAAAAATATATCGGCCAGAATAGGGTGCTTTGAATTTCCCTGTCCACCGGACAGAAAAAGCGTCGGGATTAAAACCTGCTTCAGGCGAGCCGCCTCCCCAATTGAAATCAATATTTGCATCAATTCTTGTTATCTCTGGGACACCTTCACATTTTTTTGTTTTGAAATACTCCGCTTTCAGCCCAGATTTTCGCTGTCCATTTTCATCATGAAAAAAATATTTTTTATCCATCGCTGGAAGATAAGTAAATCCGACACCAGCTCCTTGTCTATAAACAACTTGTGCTTCGGGAAGTAAATTTTTTATTCCTTGAAGAACAGAAACTTCTTCGCGTCCCCATCCGCCATAATGGTTTATTAATCGCTTGTCTCCTAATGCTCCGGTGACAAGAATTTTTTTTGCATTTTTGCTGAAGGGCAAAGTATGATTTTGATTTTTGAGCAAAACAATCGATTTCTTTGAAAGCTCCAAAGCCAATTGCCGATGCTCTTTACTATTGTTTATTTTTTCAGCATAATCAGGATCTGCATAAGGTGTTTCGAAAAGTCCTTTGGCGAATTTTTGTCGCAGAACTCTGCGAACTGCTTCATCAATCTGACTTTCTTTGACCTTACCTTCTTTTAGCGCAATTTTCATCGCGTCAAAATAGAATTCATATCCAGAAAGGGCATAATCGCATCCGGCATTCATAGCTCTGGCAACTAAATTGCTACGGGATGTATCCAATCCGAAGGCTTCTTGCGCAATATCGATACCACCTCCATCCGATCCGATAATTCCATCAAACTTCCATTCATTTTTAATGATGTCGGTCATCATCCATTTGTTCATTGTGCAGGGTACTCCATCAAAAGTATTATAAGCCATCATCACCGATTTTGAACCTCCCCGCTGGAAACAAGCTTTGAAAGCAGGGAAATAAATTTCGCGCATAAGTCTTTCGCTAAAATGAACAGGAGAAGCAAATTTACCATCCAATCCCATGTTGGCAGCAAAATGTTTGACCATGGTTAAAATTCCTTTTCCTTCATATACCTTACAATAAGCTACGCCAAAGGCTGATGTCAGAAAGGGATCTTCTCCATAAGTTTCACCCGTTCTACCCCATCGAGAATCGCGGGCAATATTCACAACGGGCGCAAAAACTTCACGAATACCTCGACTTTTCACTTCTTCGCTCAATGCATCTGCCATCAGGCGCATGCAAGTTGTGTCCCAGGTTGCAGCCATCCCAATGCTTTGTGGAAAACTTGTTGCACCATTTCCCATGTATGTAAAAAGGCTCTCCCCTGTTCTGAATGCAGGAATTCCCAATTTGGTTTTGGTAAGTAAAAACTTCTGAAAGGCATTGTATTGTTCTGCTGCCTGGCGAGGTACAAGTGAATTATTCATAAATCCGAAGAATCCACAACCATTTTTCATTTGGGTAGTATCATCATAGAAATTTAGTTGTGCTAATTTCTCATCTATCGTCATTCGTTTCAACAAATCAGCCACTCTTTTTTCAATAGGGGCTTTTGCATCCTTGTAAACAATTTTGCTGTTGGAACAGGCGAATAGGAACAATATTGCAAGTGAGATAAAAATTCTGAGAACTTTCATAATTGTTAGAGTTAATTTTAATTACGAATAAGGACAAACTTGCCAACAATTTCCCTAATGAATATAATTTTTCGAAAAAGTCCAAAGATCAAAAACCAGTAATTTTAAAATTATCATGAACTGAAAATTTTATTCCAAGTTCAAGATTGTTGGTTCATTTTCCTGTAGAAAATCTATTCATATTTTTTGAATAAATAGTGACATTGAAGAATAAATAGCAGCATTCTTTGAAAAACTATTGTTAACAATGAAGATTGTTTTCGAAGTAAATTTACATCATGAAAGAAAGAGAAACACCAATCTTTTTCTTTTTCACCAGAAACTTTCGAACTAACTAACTAACTAACAAAAAATTTATGAAAACAAGAATCGCTTACCCAAGCAGATTCGGAAAACTCGTATTTTGTTTTCTGTTCCTTTCTGCTTTTCTTCTTCAAAAAGTTCAGGCATCAGATTTCATGGAAGTAGTGCCCATAACCAACAAAATTTTAATGGTATTTATTAAAGATGGGCATATTGATTCCTATGGATCAAATCAGACAATTTCAGACAATGTTACCTACGTAAATGCAACAAATTTGACCAACGCAATGGCTTTGGGCAATTATGTTGTTACAAGCTCCAACGATGGCAATTATTCTTCTGCCAAAAATCCTATAAATATTGGTAGAAAATCAAAAGCTGTTGATTACAATGATGAATGGCAATCAGTACCTTATGTTTGGGGTCATTGGATTTACATTGAACTTCCCAATGCTTTGGTTCAGGGCAAAACCTATACGGTACAGCTCAATAATATTGTAGAAAATAAAAATGCGATTACCTTCGTGTATGATGTGAACAAGCTGCGTTCTGAAGCCGTGCATGTAAACATGGTTGGCTTTCCTCAAAATGGTCCTAAGTATGCTTATATTTCGCAATGGATGGGCGACTTCAATACAGCAACCCATGCTAAGGGAGGCTTAGAACTGGATGCGACCCACTCAGGAGCACAATTTCGCCTGATCAAAGTTTCTGACGGATCTACAGCCTTTACCGGAACTATAGCTAAAAGAATGGACAAGTCCATACAGGAAACAGGGAGCGGTGATTTTGGTGATGAAAAAAACTATTCGCATGCCGATGTTTGGCAATGTGACTTTAGCACATTCACCACAAGTGGAGAATATGTGGTAGCTGTTGATGGTATCGGTTGCTCCTATCCTTTTGAAATATCCAATGATGCAACAAGAGAACCCTATTATTATGCAATGAAGGGATTGTTTTGGCAACGTCAAGGCATTGTGAAAGAAATTGAGCCGGGAAAATTCATGCCTCGCGATCATCACCCGAATGATGTTACCTGGAAATGGGATAAAAACTGGGCTGGATCAGAAGATAATTCTGGATTCAACACTAGCTCACCCCGGGTTTATGGAATTTATGGATATTATCACGATGCGGGAGACTGGGATGGCTATGTTCATCATGCCAAAGTTCCAATGTCATTGCTTTTACTCTATGATCTTGCTCCAGACAAATTTAAAGATGGTGAAATTAGCAATAAATACAAACTTGCCGAAGCAGATGCTAATTGGATCAATGAAGGAACGAATGGAATACCTGATTTGCTTGATGAAGCCTCTTGGCTTATTCAGTATTACAAAAGGGCAAGAACTACTTTGCAGGCAAATTACGGCGGAACAGGTGGTGTTCCAGGTTATGTAGGCCGTGACGCAATTCCAGGCAATAATATTACTGCTTGGCAAGATACACGCGAGTGGTATCTTTCTGCTGAAAACATAGAACAAACCTTCCTTTATGCAGGATTAGCTGCTTGGTATGCGAATTGTTTAAATCAATTTTACCAATTAACAAATTCAGGAAATCATCCCGATTTTAATTCTTGGGTTAATGATGCAACTGCTGCTTGGAACTGGGCAAACGGAAAAGGTGCTACAACGGATAGTGAAAAACGAGCAAAAGGTTTTGCTGCTGCTGCTATGTACAGGGCAACTGCCAATACTACTTACCAAACTGCATTTCAGGATTATTACAACTGGGAACCCAGCAAGGGCGACGGTGAATGGAGTAATCCCAATTTGATTGATATGGCTATGTCGATTTATTCTTTGATTCCTTCTGGATTTTCTGGTCTGAATACAACTTTTCAAACAACTTGCAAAAACGAAATTCAATCGAAAGCCAATAATACCAAAGTTGACAACTCAAATGCCAACGCTTTCCGCTGTGGGATTGAATATTATCAATTTTTTCAGTTAGGATCGCTCAATTCGCCCAAAATGACAATATTACCGGTTGCTTACAAACTTTCAGGTGATGCCAAATATTTGGATGCTTTAAAAAATGCTGCAAGCTACTCATTAGGAGGAAATCAATTGAACATGACTTATCTTTCAGGTTTGTCAGAAAAGTCCGATCAATGGGTGTTCAATCCCAATGGCTGGTTGGTAAATAATTACAATAGCAAAGTGTATTCGAATGAACCTTTAATTGGTTATACAACTTATTTTGGAGCTACAGGTTATTGGTTTTATACCTCGGCTTATTCAGAATACTTTTCGCGCACAGCAAGTTATCCTCTATGCAAAGACTGGCCCAATACCTGGCCTGAATCTGAATCAAAATTCTATAACAGATATAGTATCCAGGGAGGTGAATTTACAATTCATCAACAAAATAACTATATGATTTATACAATGGGATATATTAAAGCGATGTCGGGTGCTTCAACGGGTGCTTATACCGCCAATACACGACCTACGCTTTCTTTAAACCTAACAGAAGGACAAAACTTTGCAGCCAATGGTTGCGACCTTTCTGTATCTGCTTCCAATGATACACGCGTTGTTAAATATTATTATGAATGGCATTATATTGGCGAAAGCACGGATAAAGCAAACAATTTTAAACTTTTCTGGGATCCTATTCAGTCATCAGGTTCTGTTTTAATAACGGCAGTTGGATATGATGATAAAGGGGTAATGACCCTTCCTACAGATGCAGGGGATAAAAATGTGACTATTTCTACAAGCGCAACTTGCGGAACACCTGTTACATACACACTCAATATCAGTGCGTCTAACGGAAGTGTTACCAAAAATCCTAATAAGACAGCATACAATTCTGGTGAGCAAGTCGCACTTACTCCTGTGGCCAATTCCGGATATGTATTCTCAAGCTGGAGTGGTGATGCATCTGGATCTACCAATCCGCTGACAGTAACCATGAACGCCAATAAAAATATAACCGCTAATTTTACACCAACTTCAACGAATAGGGATCCGGAAAATCCTGCAAATACCGTAAGTGGTTTGGATTATAAATACTATGAAGGCACATGGGATCTTTTACCAAATTTCTCAAGTATAACTGTGGCCGAAGCAGGAAACGTTGCATCCTTTGATTTAAGTGTCAGAAATGTAAATGACTATTTTGGCTTTGAGTTTATAGGTTACATTGATATTCCAACAGAAGGTAACTATACTTTCTATACAACATCTGATGATGGCAGTAAGTTATACATTGGCACAACCCAGGTAGTAAATAATGATGGTTTGCATGGTATGCAGGAAGCAAGCGGCACAATCGGACTAAAGTCTGGTAAACATGCCTTTAAAGTTACTTTCTTTGAAAAAGGGGGTGGCGAAGGTTTGGAAGTCAGATATGCAGGACCTGGCATCAGCAAACAATTGGTTCCCAATAGCGCACTATACAGAGTATCGTCAGCAACAAATCAAAAGCCAACGATTAGCATTAGTGCACCAACAGCAAATCAATCTTTTAATGATGGTGGCAATGTTGATATTAATATTTCAGTAAATGCCTCTGATCCTGATGGTAGTGTTAAGAGAGTTGATTACTGGTATCATACAGCAACAACTTCATGGAATCATATTGGCACAAGCACAACTTCACCCTTTGGAATAACTTGGTGGAATGTTCCCGCTGATAATTATACTATCGAGGCTCGTGCTACGGATAATAACGATTTGGCATCAACTGATGCAACGGTTAACATTACAGTCGTTAATGGAACAAGCTCTTGTACTGCAACAGGTACAATTCTTTGTGAAAAATGGGATGGAATAAGTGGAACAACCATTGCTAATTTAACGGGCAACGTAAATTACCCAAATAGTCCTTCCAGCTCAAGCCAATTATCATCTTTCGAAATACCTACCAATGTTGCAGATAATTATGGAGTAAGAGTTCGGGGTTATATTTGTACTCCATCAACAGGTAGCTATACATTCTGGATAGCTGGTGACGATGCAGTAGAATTGTGGCTTAGTACAAATGATGATCCAGCAAACAAAACAAAAATTGCTTACCACAATGCTTGGACAAATTCCAAAGAATGGAATAAATATACAACCCAAAAATCGGTAGCAATCAGCTTAAACGCAGGAGGCAAATATTATATTGAAGCTTTGATGAAAGAAGGAAACGGTGGCGATAATCTTGCAGTAGGTTGGGCAAAACCGGGTCAAGCAACGACAACGCCATCAGAAGTAATTCCGGGTAGTGTATTAAGTCCTGTTGTTGTAACCTCAGTTCCCAGCAATTTAACCCACCAATGGAAATTCAATAATTCCGGTGCAGACGAAATTGGAACCAATACAGCTACTTTGGTTAATACAGCAGCCTATTCTTCCACTGTAAAAGAAGGTTCTGCATCTCTTGGCTTAAATGCATCAAGTTCTAATGGTTACGCCAATGTGGGTTCAATAAACCTGACGAACACATTTACAATTTCCTCTTGGGCATACAATGAAGGAACACGCGCACATCAGAATTTTCTGATGGCCAATTCAAGTGATTCTGAAAGCAACGCAGGGTTTGTTCTTTGGGTGAATGATTGGAATTCTACGAATGGAAAAATTGTTCTTAAACATGATGATGGTGCAAGCGATGCTCAACTCACAACAGCTACTGGAGCATTTCCCATGAATCAGTGGAATCTTGTTACTCTTACTGTCGATAATAATACACACATTGCAAAGATTTATGTAAATGGTATTGAAAAAGCCAGCGGAACAATTAAAACCATTGGTGTAAACCATGAATTATGGATCGGAATGATGTGGAATCAAGTTTGGAACGGATGGGGTGGATTTGTTGATGATGTAAGAACATTCAATACTGTTATGAGTGCAACAGATGTATTAAATCTTTACAATTCAACAAAATCGGCATATATAGCAACAAACGAAATTGCTAATTGTAGAGTTTATCCTAATCCTGCAAGTGATTTTCTGAATTTGGTTTTGGATCAAAATGTTCAGGGACAAATCGAAGTTTTGGATTTATCAGGAAGATTGCTTCATGTTGAATCATTTGACTCAGAAAGTATTGTGCTAAACATCTCCGAATTAGGACAAGGAGTTTATTTGTTGAAATTATCTTCGTCTGAAGTAAATAGAACAATAAAATTCATTAAGAAGTGATGGAAAATTCTTAGTTAAACATTTGAGTTATTTGAGTTCCGGTTCTTTAAGTTCCGGAACTCTTTTTTTATGGAAACAGACGCAAGACCATCAAGACTTCGATTCCTTACCTTGTGATGTTCACGTTTGAGAGTTGTTGAACATCGGCACGTAAGGCTGCTATTATTTCCTTTGCTTTTGCAATGGAATCCTTTCTTGAACTCAACAAGAAAGCACTTTTACCAGAATATAACATAAGTATAAAATTTGGTGCGTTTGAAGAAACAGGCTTATCTATGTAGGCACAAATATCGTCCTAAGATTTCGCACACCCGTTTTTAAATTTAAGATCAAAATTTTACCGGATTCTTCCTTGAAATCCGATGCAAACATAATACACGTTCAGCTATTTACAAAATATTAACCATTATTTATTTTACTTTTATTTGATTTATTTTTACTTAAAGTATTTCATTAAGGTATTTTAATTGAATTTTACTTCAAGTAATACTTTAACAATAATATAGTTAATAACACTACAAATACTGTTATTGCTCCATTTTCACAAGTTAATAAAGCAAATTCAGTCTAAAAAAAATAGTTTTAATGTTTTGTGCGTTCAAATTTATCAGTTTTTCATAACACTCCAGAACATGATTTTGCAACTCCTCAGGTAACATTCTGTGACTCCAGAACATGATTTTGTGACTCCAGAACATGATTTTATGACTCCAGAACATGATTTTGTGACTCCTCAGGTATGGTTCTGTTACTCCAGAACAAGATTTTGTGACTCCAGAACATGATTTTGCAACTCCTCAGGTATGGTTCTGTTACTCCAGAAAATGATTCTGTGACTCCAGAACATGATTTTATGACTCCAGAACATGATTTTGTGACTCCTCAGGTATGGTTCTGTTACTCCAGAACATGATTTTGTGACTCCAGAACATGATTTTGCAACTCCTCAGGTATGGTTCTGTTACTCCAGAAAATGATTTTGTGACTCCAGAACAAGATTTTGCAACTCCTCAGGTATGGTTCTGTTACTCCAGAAAATGATTTTGTGCCTCCAGAACATGATTTTGTTACTCCTCAGGTATGTATTTAGAAAACTAAAACGAAAACAGACCAATAGATGTACCACTCCTTCAGACGTGCATTCCTTTTCCACTCTTATGCTTGAAAATGGAACTGATTTACACTATATTGAAATAATGAGACATTCCGACATCTAAACCATTTTGAACTACACGCATGTTTCTGATAATAAACAAAGAAGATCCACAAGTCCTTTAGACAAAATAGCATAAAAGAAAAAAAAGCAATGAAAAGCAAAAACCCCCATAAATATCTATATATTTGGAGTGGCGGAAATGATCCCGGATTTTTTTTTCCGGCTATATCTAATTAAATTACAATATCTTGGGAGTGGCGTTTTTTTTGCAAATTTAGAGTAGAAATACGGAAATATTTAATGGAGAAGAAAAATAATCAATTCTGCTCTTAATTTTTGAAATGAAGCTGAAATATTACTAATAAAAAAATGAAAACCATGATGCGAATGTTGCCACCGAATATATTTTGTTATGTTTGTATCAACATAAAAACAAGTATTTAGGAGTTGCTATTTTTGCTCTTAATATAGAATATTGTCGCATTGTGGGGTATAAAAATGTTGCACACAATGAAAAAAAACGATACAACAAGATAAAAAATGAAAACTTTACTACTTTTGTCTCAATAAATGAAAATAGATTATGAAAATATTATCATTCAGTTTTACAGATAAGACACGCAATTGGTCATTAAATGAAATGGTCATAAATAAGTTGACATTATTAGTTGGAGCTTCAGGAGTGGGAAAAACACAAATTCTAAAAGCCCTTGTTGCATTAAAAGAAATAGCTGCGGGTAATTCATTAAATGGAGTTTCTTGGAATGTTGTTTTTGAGACAATAGAAAAAAAGAAATATACTTGGAAAGGTGAATTTGAAACGAAAGATATTTCTATTTTTATTGAAGATGATGATGATAATGAAAATACTGCAAATAAGCCTAAAATAGTTTATGAAACACTAATTTTAAATGAAAATGAAATAGTTGTTGACAGAAACTCAGAGGGAATTCTTTTTTTAGGAAAACCAACAATTAAACTTTCACCAGAAAAGAGTATTGTAAACATACTCAAAGAAGAGGATTCTGTTAAGCCAGCTTTTGAAGCCTTAAAAAAAATACAATTTAGTGACCAAACTGGTTCAGTAAATGCTCCACAAGGGATAAGAGTAGGTCTTTTAAATGCGAATAAATTATTAAAGAAATACAATACTTTAAAAAAGATTCAGGAAAGCGACCACGATATTACATCAAAACTATTTTGGACTTCTAAATCGGATATGAAAATATTCAATACAATAAAAGAAAGATTTTGTGATATATTTCCTCAAGTTGAAGACTTAAAAGTTGCACCATTAGATACTAAAGATAAAGATATGCCTGATTTCTTTAAGGATTATCCCTTTGTACAAATAAAAGAACAACAAGTTGATAAATGGATTGAGCAAAGTAGAATTTCATCAGGAATGTATCGTACATTATTGCATATTAGTGAATTATATTTATGTTCCGAAGGTACTGTATTTTTAATAGATGAGTTTGAAAATAGTCTTGGAATTAACTGTATAAATGAAATTACAAGCGATATATTAAAATCAAAACGACAACTTCAATTCATTCTGACAAGTCACCATCCTTATATAATTAATTCGATTAATTTCAATAATTGGAAATTGGTGACACGTAATGCAGGAATAATAAAAACTCATGACGTTACGAAATTTAATATTGGCAAGTCTAAACATGACGCTTTTATGCAATTAATTCAATTGGAGGAATATCAAACAGGTACGGAACAATGATAAATATATATTTTTTAGTCGAAGGGAGAAGAACCGAGAAAAAAGTCTACCCAAAATGGATTTCGACCTTATTGCCGGAATTGACAGAAGTTAAATCCGCTTTTTTAATTCAGAGCAAAAATTACTTTGTATTTTCTGGCAATGGCTTTCCTTCTTTGTTAGATAATCATTTGCGAAATGCAATAGATGAAGTTAACTCAATTGATAAATTTGACTATTTTGTTATTTGCTTGGATGCAGATGAATTTTCTATTGAGGAAAGGAAAAATGAGGTTTTACAATTTATCGAAAATCAAAAAATAGATTTGAATCCAAAAACAAAATTAGTCATAATTGTTCAAAATCGTTGTATTGAAACTTGGTTCTTAGGTAATACGAAAGTATATAAAAGAAATCCAAGTAGCTTGTTATTGAAAGACCTTATCTCATTCTATAATGTTTCAAGTAATGACCCTGAATTAATGGAAAAAATTGAAGGTTTTGAAACTCATGCTGAATTCCATGAAACATATCTTTCTGAAATGCTATCAGAAAGAAATATTCAATATACAAAGAAAAATCCAAGAGGTGTTATTGAACCCGATTATCTGAATCAATTAATCAAGAGAACACAAGAAACTGGTCATATTTCAACTTTAAAATACTTCCTTGATTTTTGTAACGAAGTGAAAAGCAAGATAAAATAAATGTGTGTAACATGCAATATAGCAGTCAGTTGTACGTCATTAAAAACAACAGATGAATAACATTCGAGCGATAATTGATAAAAGTGATTATGAGATTTATGAAGACTATTTGAACTTCATGATTGATGATCATTTCTTAGATGAGAAATTGGACGAGATTTATCCAGGACAAGAATATAAAGGACTTGTTCCAACTCTAAACTGGTGGATGGAAATACCAAAAGAAAGTAAAGTAGTATGGGATAGAATTTTACCTGAAACAAATAATAGAACGATTTGCCCGATTCTAATGTGTCCTGATGATGCCGACTTCTCATGTATATTGATTGTTGCTGACATTCTAAGACTTGAGAATGCTGTAGTTTGGGAAAGACTTGGGATTGACAGGACGACAGAATACGATGCTGATACAGTTGGTTCTAAAGTGGATTGGTTTGATAAAATAAAGCCACTATCCTTTGATATTCAAATTTATGAGAAAATGATTTCAGATTTTAAAGAATGCTTTGAGAAGGATAAGATAAAATGGCTAAAAGAGAATAACTTGAATGACTGGTAAGGAATATCAAATAGAATTAGATGGCAAGTTGATTGGCACAACCATGCTTGAGAAAGCCGATGCTCCAATGGGTGTTGTTTTTGGATTAATGCAACTTGATGATATTGGCTCACCTTATGATTTTTTCAAAAAATATTGCAAGAAAAATAAGATTGTAATTAACTAGCTTGATAAAAAATATGCTTTTATAAATACTCAGGTGATTCCAAATTTAAAAGTATTAGTGAAAGACGGATATGAAATTAAAGGAGTTGCTGGGAATGCAATATCTGGCATGACAGAAGAGGGATATGAAATAACTATTCATGGGATTGAGTATCCATTTTTTGAAGAAGAATTTCCGCATCATGTGAAAGATTATAATAAACAATTTGATAAATAAAATTAACGAACGCACAACATACAAGTTAATAAAGCTAATTCAGTCTAAAAAAATAGTTTTAATGTTTTGTGCGTTCAAATTTATCAGTTTTTCATAACAATCCAGAATAAGATTTTGCGACTTCGCAGGTATGATTCTGTTACTCCTGAACATGATTTTGTTACTCCTCAGGTATGTATTTAGAAAACTAAAACGAAAACAGACCGATAGATGTTCCACTCTTTCGGACGTGCATTCCTTTGCCACGCTTATGCTTGAAAATGGAACTGATTTACTCTACATTGAAATAATGAGACATTCCGACATCAAAACCATTTTGATCTACACGCAAGTTTCTGATAATAAACAAAGAAGATCCACAAGTCCTTTAGACAAAATAGCATAAAAGAAAAAAAAGCAATGAAAAGCAAAAACCTCAATAAATATCTATATATTTGGAGTGGCGGAAATAGTCCCGGATATTTTTTTTCCGGCTATATCTAATTAAATTACAATATCTTGGGAGTGGATTTTTTTTGCAAATTTAGAGTAGAAATACAGAATTATTTAATGGAGAAGGAAAATAATCAATTCTGCTCTTAATTTTTGAAATGAAGCTGAAATATTACTAATAAAAAATGAAAACCATGATGCGAATGTTGCCACCGAATATATTTTGTTATGCTTGTATCAACATAAAAAACAAGTATTTAGGAGTTGCTATTTTTGCTCCTAATATAGAATATTGTCGCATTGTGGGGTATAAAAATGTTATGTGCAACGACTAAAACAACCAATATGGAATTAACTATCAATAATATAGACGATGAAATTAAGAAATATTTGAAATTAGTTAACGAAATCAAACTAAATTTGGATAAATTAGACGTGATAGATTTTTTACACGTAATTAAAAGAGAAAAACTTAAAACGGGAAATTATCCTGATGTAAGCTTATTTGAATCCGCAAATCGTATTTTATCCGATTTAGTTCTTTTAGCAGGAACGAAATATTTATTAAATAACAAAAAAGTAGGCAGTATTTGCTTACCTTTTGATTGTTATAATGTTACATTTGGTAATGACAGTGGAAACGATATTCATTCACAAAATAAAGACGGCAAAATATTGATAGGCGAAGGTTTTAATGTTGCAAAAACCTTCTTTCAAACTAAAAAATCAAATGAAATTAGAAAACTTAATAATCAAAATGCTGATTATAAAATACTCATTTTCAATTCAGAAATAGTTAGCAAACCAGAAATTTATGTCAATAAATCAAAAGACGAATTAATATTTTTACCAATTTCAATCAAAAGCCAAACTTTTTAATATTTTTGTTGAATAAAAAATATTTCAACATGACGAAAATTAAAACGATAGAAGTACTTGACAAGATAATTTCAATTGCAGAATATAATGATACTGATTATATCTGTTTAACTGATATGTTGCAAGCCAAAGAAGGTGATTTTTTTATAACAGATTGGTTAAGAAATAGAAATACACTTGAATTTTTATGTGTTTGGGAAAAATTAAACAATCCAAATTTTAATTACGGCGAATTCGCCATAATTAGAAATCAATCGGGATTAAATAGCTTTAAAGTAAGTGTAAAAGAATTAGTTGAAAAAACAAATGTCATCGGATTGTTTGCAAAAGCAGGACGATACGGTGGAACTTATGCTCATAAAGATATAGCCTTTGAATTTGGAACCTGGATAAGTCCAACATTCAAACTTTACTTAATTCATGAATATCAGCGTTTAAAGGAGATTGAATATAATCAATACAATTTGGAATGGAATTTTAAACGAGTATTGAGTAAAATGAATTATCATATTCAAACAGACGCTGTAAAAAATCACATAGTCCCACAATCGAATTTTACCAAAGAAACAGGATGGATTGCATATGCAGAAGAAGCTGATTTATTGAATGTAGCTCTTTTTGGTTGTACCGCAAAACAATGGAGAGATGCAAATCCAGAATATACAAATAAAGGTCTGAATATTAGAGATTTTGCAAGTATCAATGAATTAGCAGTATTGTCTAATATTGAGAGCTTAAATGCTGATATGATAAACAATAAATTGGAAAAACAAGAAAGATTTTATAAGCTTAAACAAATAACAGATTATCAATTACAAATTCTTAATGATAAGGATTTTATGAAAACACTAAAAAAACTTAATAATGAAGTATATATAAACGAACAAAAACGTATAGATAAATGAAATGCACATAACAGGGCACATAGCGGTCAGTGGCTTGGGGTAGCCTGCTTCGTTTCGGCAGCTTCGCTGCCTACACATCGCAAGTTACCCCAAGCCACCGCTGCATGTGCCTTTTCGTTATTACTCCATTTTCACAAGTTAATAAAGCTAATTCAGTCTAAAAAAAGAGTTTTAATGCTTTGTGCGTGCAAGTTTATCAGTTTTTCATAACACTCCTGAAAATGATTTTGTGACTTCTCTTTCATGTATTTAGAAAACTAAAACGAAAACAGACCGATAGATGTTCCACTCTTTCGGACGTGCATTCTTTTGCCACGCTTATGCTCGAAAATGGAACTGATTTACACTACATTGAAATAATAAGACATTCCGACATCAAAACCATTTTGAACTACACGTATATTTCTGATAATAAACAAAGAAGATCCACAAGTCCTTTAGACAAAATAGCATAAAAGAAAAAAAAGCAATGAAAAGCAAAAACCCCCATAAATATCTATATATTTGAAGTGGCAGAAATGGTCCTGGATATTTTATTTTTTGGCTATATCTAATTAAATTACAATATCTTGGGAGTGTTTTTTTTTTTTGCAAATTTAGAGTAGAAATACAGAAATATTTAATGGAGAAGGATAATAATCAATTCTGCTCTTAATTTTTGAAATGAAGCTGAAATATTACTAATAAAAAATGAAAACCATGATGCGAATGTTGCCGCCGAATATATTTTGTTATGCTTGTATCAACATAAAAAACAAGTATTTATGAGTTGCTATTTTTGCTCATAATATAGAATATTGTCGCATAGTGGGGTATAAAAATGTTAGCGGCAACTGTGTGACACAACTAAGTACATGGAATATTGACAATAGAGTGTAGACATCGGTATTCATTTTGAAAACAAATTTAAAAAATACAGAAGAATGATAAAATACAGAACAGAAATAGACGGATTAAGAACAGTTGCAGTTATTCCAGTTATTTTATTTCATTTGGGCTATAGTTTTTTAAAAGGAGGTTTCTATGGTGTTGATGTGTTTTTTGTAATATCAGGTTATCTGATTACTAAAATACTGACAGACGATATAGAAAATGGAAATTTTTCAATGTATCGTTTTTGGTTGCGTAGAGTAAAGCGTTTGTTGCCTTTATTATTGTCCGTCATTTTAACTACCTTAATTATTACATATTTATTTGTTTTTAAACCAATTGTTAAAGACATTAGTCAAGATATTTTTCCATCTCTCTTTTCTTATTTCAACTTTCACGCTTTATTTGATTTTGGCGATTATTGGGGCGGAAAAGCTGAACAATCATTTTTTCTTCACACTTGGAGTTTATCGGTTGAAGAACAGTTTTATTTGCTGTATCCGTTTTTTCTTTTTTTTTCATATCGGTATTTTAAAAATTTTGTCATTCCAATTATAACAATTACGATAATCAGTTTCTTTTTATTTTTATTTTATGCAAAAATTAATCAAAACTTTAATATAGCATTTTATATGTTACCAACAAGAATTTGGGAACTTTCTATTGGAGGGCTTTCTGGTTTGATTAATTTTCGAAAATTCAAAATTCAAAAAATTCAAAATTTCTTACCCATAATTGGAATTATTTTTATAATGCTATCTTACTTACTTGGAAATCGATCACTTTGGATTTTACCTGTTATTGGTTCTTTTTTGATTATTTTATTTTGCACACCAAACGATATTATTGGCAAAATACTTTCTACAAAACTTTTCGTGTTTATAGGAAAAATTTCCTATTCTCTATATCTATGGCATTGGGGTATAATAGTATTATTTAATAATTTGAAATATCAGTTTCAAAACATCAATCATCATCTGATAAATGTATTGATTATTTCTATAACATTTTTTTTATCCTATTTGAGTTACACTTTTATTGAAAATAAAACCCGAAACTATAAGCACACACCTAAAATAGTTCTTTCAGGAATTGCCTTAATTGCTGGCTTGACTTTCTATTTACAATCTGATTTTTACAGCACAAACTATAACAGCAAATACAATAAGCAAATAAATTATGTTAAGTATTATGATATTTCGCCAAAACTAACTGGTATTAACAATTTTATAAATAAAAATTCTTTAAATTACAATTTCGTATTTCCTGAGCGTCTGCAAAAATTCAATGATACCTACAAAAAAGAAGGTATAATTACTAATGAAGAATATGGTACACCAAAAATTATGCTTATTGGAGATTCACACGGAGTTATGTGGGCTAAATTACTTTGCGAAATATCAAAAGTATTGGGTGTTTCGATTTCTTGTTATACCTCAAACGGTAGCAGTGCATTTTTTAATATTGAAAACATTAATTCACAAAACAAAACTAAATATTATACCGAAATTCAACGAGTAGAATATGCAAAATCAGTCGTTGAAAATATTGAAAAATGGGTACCACAAGTCGTTGTATTGGCTTGTCGCTGGGAAAACTACATAAATAATAAACAATTTAATGAGTTATTGGTTTTCTTAGAAAAAAGAAATATTAGTGTTTTGATATTAACACAACCACCAGTTCTTAGTTTTATGGAAGATAGAAATGCAAGTCAATATTTCACATATTTAGGATTAAATATTGTTGATGGTTATAATTTTATTAATATTATTAATCAAGATAATGTAACAAAAGGAAATGACTATCTAAAATCTTTAATATCTAAACACACGAATGTGATTGTCTATGACGTTAACAAAAGTATGATTGAAAAGAACAAAGTGAAAATTTCATTGGAAAATAAGGTGTTGTATTTTGATGACGATCATTTGAGTTATTTTGGAACTTTTATACACAAACAAAACATTTTATCAAAAATCGATTCTGTAATAAACTTGAATGACTAAAACGAAACATACACAACAGACAATAATGACAGCCGCACACATATGGTAGCTGATAATTGCCGGCTTTCGTGCCAACTTGATACTTTGGTGCTTTTAACGAACCGAAGTGCTAAATTGATACGAAAGTGCTGTAAATCCGGCAACTAAGGCTACCATTTTTCGTTATTACTCCATTTTCTCAAGTTAATAAAGCTAATTCAGTCTAAAAAAAATAGTTTTAATGTTTTGTGCGTTCAAGTTTATCAGTTTTTCATAACACTCCAGAATAAGATTTTGCGACTTCGCAGGTATGATTTTGTGACTCCATAACATGATTTTGTTACTCCTCAGACATGTATTAAGAAAACTAAAACGAAAACAGACCGATAGATGTTCCACACTTTCGGACGTGCATTCCTTTGCCACGCTTATGCTTGAAAATGGAACTGATTTACACTACATTGAAATAATGAGACATTCCGACATCAAAACCATTTTGATCTACACGCAAGTTTCTGATAATAAACAAAGAAGATCCACAAGTCCTTTAGACAAAATAGCATAAAAGAAAAAAAAGCAATGAAAAGCAAAAACCTCAATAAATATCTATATATTTGGAGTGGCGGAAATAGTCCCGGATATTTTTTTTCCGGCTATATCTAATTAAATTACAATATCTTGGGAGTGGATTTTTTTTGCAAATTTAGAGTAGAAATACAGAATTATTTAATGGAGAAGGAAAATAATCAATTCTGCTCTTAATTTTTGAAATGAAGCTGAAATATTACTAATAAAAAATGAAAACCATGATGCGAATGTTGCCACCGAATATATTTTGTTATGCTTGTATCAACATAAAAAACAAGTATTTAGGAGTTGCTATTTTTGCTCATACTATAGAATATTGTCGCATAGTGGGGTATAAAAATGTTGAGCATAACTTAATTTGACTGATATGTCGAAACTTTTACAGATAGAACAGAAACTATTAGGATTGAACCAAAGTACCTTTCAGAAACTTTGTGCCGCCTACTTAAAATACCTATATCCCAAAGACAAAATTAAAGAAATAGGAGGTTCGCATGGTCAAGATACCACAACAACAGGAACGCCTGATATACGTATAGATTTACAAAATGGAAATTACATTTTCGTTGAGTGTACAAGACAGCAAAAAGACAGGTTAAATAAATTTAAAGGAGATATAAAGAATTGTTTCAATAAGGAAAAGAGTGGTATTGAAATAGATAAAATTGAAAAAATAATATTATGCCATAATACGAAATCACTCAAAGAAACAGACAAAACTATTCTTAAAGACTTATGTTCTGAAAAGAATTGTTACATCGAATTTATTGATATTGATGATTTAAAATTTGACTTATTTCAACAGTATAGGCTTTTAGCAAAAGACTTTTTAAACATAGAAGCAGACACTCTTCAAGTATTAAAAATCAAAGATTTTGTTCAGGAAAGCGAGAAGAGAGCAACATCATTAAGAAATGAGTTTTTCGGACGAGAAAATGAACTCAAAGACCTGATTGATATTTTACAATCTTCTGAAATCATCATTGTATCAGGAAAACCAGGTGTTGGAAAAACCAGAATAGTATTACAGGCATTTAAAGAACTAAAAGAAAGTGATGCTGATTATGAGGTGCTTGGTATTTACAATAAAGGAATTAGCCTTTCTTATGATTTGCAATTAAACTTTCTACCAGATAAAAAATACTTACTATTGGTCGATGACGCTAATCGTTTAAACGAATTTTCTCATATCGTCAAGTTAGTTGATAATCATAAAGTAAAAATTGTAGTTACGGTAAGAGACTATGCGCTTGATAAAATAACAAAACACTTATTTATTGAAAATTACCCTTACAAAAGCATAAATATTGAAAAATTAAGCGATGAGTTCGTAAAACAGATATTATCCTCACTAAAAATAACAAATCACAGGTGCGTAGATAGCATAACTAAAATAGCAGACGGAAACCCACGACTGGTATTAATGAGCGCAGATTTTGCTCTCAGAGAGAACGATTGTGATAAGTTAAACAATGTAACAGATATTTACGACAATTATTTTGCAAAATCAATTGACGAATTAGCTGACTTAAAAGATAAATTAATACTGAAAGTTCTTGGTATAATATCCTTTTTTCGGGTAGTTCGCAAAGACAACAAAGTTCAAACAGAGGCAATTTTGACGTTCTTTGATGTTGATGAAAACGATTTTTGGGAAAAAGCCACTGTTCTACATAAACTTGAATTAGTTGATTTATACGAGGATAAAACAATTGTTAAAGCGGCTGACCAAGTTTTAAGTTTGTATTTTTTCTATTACACATTCATTAAAAAAGAAATTTGCGACTATTCTGTTGTTTTAGATTTCTTCTTAGAAGAGTATTCTGGCAAAGTACGGGAAAACCTATATCCACTTTTAGACCATTTTGGTTACGAAGAAATTATAAAAGTAATTGAACCTAAGATTGATAACTCTCTTGCAAACAATTCTAATAATGAAGCTTTTCTTCTGAAATTTTATGAGGTCTTTTGGTTTTGTAAAAAGACAGAATTGTTGGTTTGGTTAAAAAGCAAAATAGGTTCGACTTTGCCCCTAAGTATTGACCAATATTCATTTGAAGAAAAAAAAGACCATGACTATTCTTTTGAGAGAAATCACCCATATTTTAAATTATTAAAGCTGTTTTCTCAGCACCCAGATGAAAATTTCAAATTTTCCTTTGAATTAATTCTGAATTATGTATTGAATAAGCCAGAAACTGCCCCTGAACTGATAAAATACATTAAAAGCGACCTGTCTTTCAACCAAGAAAGCTACAACTATAATTACTATATCCAAAAAGAACTGCTGAACTATCTTTTCAATAATTTATCGACAGTTACCAATGTTGCATTCTTCACTAAATTAATCATTTCCATTTCTAAGCACTTTCTTAAACTACTTTTTGAAGACATTAGAAGCGGAAGAGACAGGAATTCAATTTCAATTGCAAAAGTAAACTTGATAGACTGTGAAACTATACGAAATATTAGAAAACGACTTTGGGAGTTTCTTTTTGACAATTACAGTTCATATAAATCAGAGGTGTTTAGTGTTGTGAAGAACTATGTGAGCAACTCGTATAGTTCGATGTTCGGCATAGAAGAGCGACGAAATCCAAATCCTAACACCAAAGCAATTAAACAATTTGATGAACCTTTCGTAATTAATTTTTTTGAGAACAAATTTGACGAAGATGATTTCAAGAATGTAAAACTTTACTTCTCATACCTCAGGCAGTTAGGAGAAGACGGCGTTGATATTAGTAAATACAAAGAAATAACAGATAAATTTACAACCCAAGACTATCAAACCTACCAAATACTTGAATGGAACTATTTTCGTAGAAAGAAAGACTACAACATTACAAATAGAGAAGACTTTAAGGATATTAAGAAAAATGAAATAATTGACTATGTAAAAGATTACATTCTTGATGATTATATAGAACTACTTGGTGCTCTTTTGCGGATAACCAATTCTGTTGATGAAAACGAACACATCCAGTTAGGAGATTGGGATTTAAGTTCAACAGAAATAATACTAACAGACCTTGTTGATAAAAACCTTGAATTGTGTCTGAATTTACTTGAACACATAATTAAAATGTTCAATCCTTTAAAACTAAATCCTGTTACTGCATTTGAAAAACTCGTACTAAATACTTCTTTATCAAATAGGTTATATAGCATAATTATAGACAATGACTTTGAACTAAAAACATTATGGCGCCTAAATATTTTATATCAGATGCCAAAAGAAAGAATTTCATCTGAAATGACTAGTGAATTACTTTCAGCTTATAACGCTATTGATACAAACTATTACTTGCGCTTTGACCACCTAACAAAATACAAATCCTATAGTGAAAATATTTGGGTTGATGTATTGTCATTGCTACTTGAACGGTGTAAAGAAGAAAAGCTTACATTCAATACATGGTTTGAGGATTTCTTTGGTAAGTATTTCAATGAATTTCGTCATGACTTAAACCTTTTAAAAGAGATATATTTTTATGCGTTTAAGTATAAAAATCACTTTGATTACGAGGGGAAAGCGTTTAAAACATTGCTTAACGCAGACAATAATTTTGTGATTGATTATCTAAACGTAATAATTGCAGATAATTCCCGCTATTCTGCACGTGATGAACACAAAAAGTTCGACTTCATTTGGGAGTTTGACAACTACGATGTATTGATTGATAGCATCTTAGATTTCATTTCTCAACAAGAGACATATTATTTAGCAGACGACTTTTGCAATGTTTTCTTTCCGACAAACCTACATAATAATAAGATTAATTTGTACATAAAAAACTATATACAAAGGTTCTATGCAGAGGAAATGAAAATGAAGTTGATATTTAATGTTATCCTTCATTCATTCCCAACAAAACGAGTAGAATATATAAGTGAGTTAATTCCATTTAATAATGAGCTGACTTTCATCAAAAAGCTACCTTTAATTCCAAGTATGCGAGTTGCCACAAATAGTACGTTTGCACCTTACTATGAGGAAGATAAAAAAGGATGGAAAGAACTTGAAACTATATTTGCAAATGATTTTAAATATATAGAGCTAAAACAGTGGGCAAAACAAGAACAAAAAAATTGTGATTTGCGGATACATGATGAATTGAAACGAGAATTTGCAAATGAATACTGATAAAAAAATATGCACAATCGAGTAGACGGCTGGTAACCTCTTGGTTACCAGTGCGCCTCGCACCACCGGACGTACGCGAGCTTCGCTCCCTCCCTTCGTTATGCTTGGGAGCGTATCCGGCGGTTCGCAGCATATCAGTAAAACCATTCTATACACCAGTTTTACCTTCGTCCTCGTTTATTGGTGGCTAGTAAACTACAATGTTTAGACCTCCATACAATATTAGGACAAAACTCCGTTCAATTCTTCAATGTTTACTTCTGGGGTCGGTTCAACCCAAACTACCTTGTCACCTGTTAATGTTTCGGACAGAACAAAGTGTATATAGGACTTTTACCCTCCGGAAAAAAAGCAACTGCATTCTTTGAATTATCATTTCTAATTTGCATTTTTGCATTTTATTATAACATTGCAGCAAGTTTATGCCTTATTATGTAATAAGCGGATAGAATCTGTTCTGATGATAGAAACAAAACTAATTTAAACTATTTATTATGAAAAATTACATTTTTTTAATGTTGATATGTATTTCTACAATTGGGAATAGTCAAATGCTTGATAAAGGATATGTATGGAATGATTTAGAAACAGAAATGACAATTTGCAAAAGCACAAATTGTGAGAAAGAGATAATATATATAACACATTCATTTCATTTGGGAAGTGATACAGTAATAGATTCGAAGAATTATAATGTACACATAGACACCGTTTTTGATCCAAATGCATATGGCCCCGAATATGGCGACACAATTGGCTTTTTAAGGGAGACTATGGATTCTAAAAAGATATATTTCTTAGATAGATATGCAATGGAAGAAATTTTATTATATGATTTTTCTCTTAGTTTAAATGATGAATTTTCGTATTCAGATATGTGGGATACACATGTCCTAAAAGTGATAAGTATTGATAGTGTCGATTATTTTGGAATTAAGCGCTTAACTTTTACTTTGTTAAATGAGGATCTTGAAACAATTAATTGGATTGAAGGTGTTGGTTCAACCAAAGGACTATTGTATGATAAGTATTATTTTGGACTATTATTATGTCTTAATGATAATCAAGAATTAATTTATAAAAATACTCTTGGATATGATTGTTTCAAAAGTGGGTTTGATGCAATTCAAGAAACAGAAGTAAAGGATGCTTTGGTTATTTATCCAAATCCTGCAAGTGATTATATTTCTATTGATAATAATGAATTAATTAAATCAATTGAAATTTTTGATTTGTATGGTAATAAAATTTATTATTCTAATCCCAATATTAATACAACTAAGATTTCTCTATTGGGATTTAATAAGGGGCTCTATCTTATGAAGATTAATAGCCAGAATGTAAAATTAATTATACAATAAAACACACGGCTTAACCATATCAACGCCCCTGCGTGAAAATCAAGCTGGGGAAAGTTCTCACAAGACGCACACATACGATAGCCAAAAAATTTGCCCTTTTTCCCAACGCACAAATTGCCAACGTTCAGAAAAAAGGGCGAACTGCGGCTATCTTTTTCGTTATAGGTTATTGATAATGATAGTAACAACAACGATTTAGATAAAAATGATATAATGAGTATATTTGAAAAATCAGTATTACATTAAGTTTTCAAGACAAAAAATTATCTAAAATTAAAATAAAATGAAACGTTTTATAATATCAATGGTCTGCATTTTTTTTAGCATGTTATGTATATATGGCAATAGTTCCGTAGATATAAACGAAATTATTATGAAGAATTTTATTATCAAATTCAATTCCTTTACCTGGAATTTGAAATTCAATTCAGATTCCACTTACCATCTGAAGCAATTGAGTCCCAATAACTATGCGGATTTTGAAATTGAAGGGAAATACACCTATAAAAATGATACCCTAGTTGTTTGCCCTGGAAAGATAATAATTAAAGACAAAAACTCAGGTATGGGTGACTCAATAAATGCAAACGGTAACATGCATCTATCCTTAAATTTGGATGATAGCGTTATCGTAATAGGAAAACATAAAATAGAAAACAGAGGAAATTCATTCATGGTTATTTCCAGTGAAATGCCAAAGCTTCTCACCGAAAATAAATTTATAGAATCATCCCAACAACATAACTGTTTGTTGTCATTCAACAGCAATGCGACATTCTCATTAGAATCACATAGTAAAATCGATACTTTAAACTATTACACCCAAGGAACTTTTGAATTACTCAACAATGTTTTTATCCTGAATTCAAAAACTATTTTAGATGCGCAAAATGAAAAACCCAAACGAGGAACTCAATCTGTGATGGAAGTCTATGATGGTATTGTTTACAATTCAAATTTAATACAAAATAAAGAAGGACAATGGTGGCCAGATATTTTTACTATGTATATAGAACTAAATAGACCGGGAGAATATCGAAAATTTGGTTCAATAAAAAGCATAATAAAAAATAAAAGTACAAACGTTGATTTGAATGTATTGATCCAAAACGAGTTTCGTGAGTGGGCATTTCCCATGTCAGGTGAATTTGACCGAGTATTGAGGTTTCATAAAGATTTTTCATACTCAATAAAAACAGGAAAGTCTTATGATGGAAGCAAATGGGCAAAAGATCTTCAAGATAGAATGATTGTTGAAGGTGTTTTCGAATTGAAGGATTCTTTGGTTTTGTTGCATCCCCAAAAGTGCTTGCTTGAAAAAACTGCTTTTTCTGACGAAAAGCCCATAGAGTGTCTTGAAGCACAATGTTTCCTGATGGATTGCGACACCGTACTAATGACCAATATGGATGATAGAATTTGTTATACAAAATTGCTTCAGGTATGTTTTTCTGATGGAATGCCAGCGCACCCATACCGTTTATCGGGTTTCATTAGAGAGCCCTCGAAATTTGAAGTAGAAAAATATAAGCAAGAAGGCAAAGAATTTTCCAAACAGAAGAAGTTTTTGGTTCACTAAATCCGAAACAATTTCGGGTCATAAAATTGACACAAAATTCAGCGGCATACCAATCAGCATAAAATATGGCTGATAAGCTGTTATGTTTTTTGAAAGTCCAAATTCAAAATTCATCACTCATCATTCATCACCCAATTTTGGTTGAAAAAAATGACAAAACATATCAAAAGTCATAGAATTGACAATTCAAAAAGCATACTTTTGCCGAAAATAATTGCAAATTCGAACTTGATCCAATTATATCATGGGAAAAGAAATTTCAGGAATTTTAGAAAATTACCCTAACGAAAAGAGAGATAGTTTAATACCCATTCTTCAAGAAGTACAAGAAGTACAGGGATATTTATCCGAAGAATCGATTGTACAGGTAGGGAAACATCTCGGATTGCCTACGAGCAAAATTTATGGCGTTGCTACCTTCTACAATCAGTTTCGTTTTGAACCCCTTGGAAAATACCATATCCAGGTTTGCAGGGGAACTGCTTGTCATGTACTTGGTTCTGCAACAGTTTTGCAGGAAGTAGAGAAACATATTAAAGTAAAAGCAGGACAAACAACCAAGGACGGTTTGTTTAGTATAGAAGTAGTTGCATGCATTGGAGCTTGCGGTTTGGCTCCTGTGATTTGTGTAAACGGAAATTTCCATGCCAACGTCTCAGCCGAAAGCATTAAATCTATCATTGAGAATTACAAAATGCAAGCATAGTTTTTTGAAATAAACTCTAAACATTCGGAAAATGTCTCATAATAATATAAAAATTACGACAGAATATTTAATTGATAATGTTCTTAAAATAAATCCCAGCCAAAGCATATCGCAAGAAACCACAAATATATTGAATATCTTAAAGCATGAGATAATCGATAAACCCGTGATTTATATTGGTGCAGGAACATGTGGTTTAGGTGCAGGTGCTGTAAAAACCATTGAAGCAGTAAAATCGTACCTCGAAAGCAATAAAATAGAAGCTGAAATTATAGAAGTAGGATGCATAGGCTTGTGTTCCTCTGAACCTATCGTTGACATAAAAATACCTGGAAAAGCCCGTATTTCTTTTGAAAAAATCACTTCGGACAAAGTAGAATCTTTACTCAAAAGTGTTTTTAATCAGCAATTAAGCTCAGAAACGATTCTATGGCAATTCAAACCTGAATTGGAAAGCGAAAAACTTTGGGATGGCATAGTATCCTACGATCAACACCCTTTTATTGCGCCACAAAAAAGAATTGTACTCGAAAACTGTGGTGTAATAGACCCCGTAAATTTGCAAGAATACATAGCTCGAGGCGGATACAAAGCTTTATACAAGATACTCACAAACCAAAAACCAGAAGAAGTAGCCGATGACATTGAAAAAAGTGGTCTAAGAGGCAGAGGTGGAGCAGGTTTTCCAACAGGAAAAAAATGGAAATTTGCAAGAGGTTCCGAGTCTGACCAGAAGTACCTTATATGCAATGCAGACGAAGGAGATCCCGGTGCTTTTATGGACAGAGCTGTTATAGAAGGCGATCCACATCGTTTATTGGAAGGGATGGCTATTGCTGCTTATGGGATTGGTGCAAGTAAATCATACATATATATAAGGGCAGAATATCCATTGGCGATCAAAAGGCTTGAAATAGCCATAGAACAAGCCAAACAAACAGGCTTATTGGGCGATAATATTCTTGGAACAGGTTTCCATTTCGAAATAAAAATAAAGAAAGGTGCTGGAGCTTTTGTATGCGGTGAAGAAACAGCATTAATAGCAAGCATCGAAGGTAAACGCGGCATGCCAAGACCTCGTCCGCCTTTTCCTGCCGTAAGTGGATTGTTTGGAAAACCTACCGTAATCAACAATGTTGAAACATTAGCGAATCTACCAACAATCATCAACAAAGGACACGAATGGTTTTCATCATTAGGTACTAAAACCAGCAAAGGAACAAAAGTTTTTGCCTTATCCGGAAAAATTGCTTTAACCGGTTTGATTGAAATCCCAATGGGAACAACCGTTAGAGAAATTATTTTCAAAATTGCCGGCGGTATCCGAAATGGAAAAAAATTCAAAGCCGTTCAAATGGGTGGACCTTCCGGTGGTTGCGTAACAGATCAAAATTTAGATATCGCCATCGATTATGAATCGCTCATTTCGGTTGGTGCCATGATGGGATCTGGTGGAATGGTGGTGATGGACGAAGAAACCTGTATCGTTGATGTGGCAAAATTCTTCATGGATTTTATTCAGAGAGAAAGCTGCGGAAAGTGCATCCCCTGCCGCGAAGGAACACGCAGAATGCTTGAAATTCTTGACAGCATCACTAGAAGACCTCACAACAGTAACCATGAAACCTTAGATAGAATCAAAGGCGTAGTTCATTTGCAAGAATTAGCTAAAGTAATCAAAGATACATCTTTATGCGGACTGGGACAATCTGCCCCCAATCCAGTTCTTTCTACTTTGCATTGGTTTAGAGAAGAATATGAAGAACATATTTATGAAAGAAAATGCGCTGCGGGTGTTTGTAAAGACTTAAGACTTTTCTCAATTGAAGTTGACAAATGTACCGGATGCCAGGCTTGTGTGCGCAAGTGCCCAACAAATGCCATCATTGGAGCAAAGAAAACACCTCACTTTATCGTAACAGATAAGTGTATTAGCTGTGGTTCATGCTTCGATGTTTGCAATTTCGATGCAGTTATAATTTCTTAATTATCAGTATTCTGAATTTTAAATTTTCAGTAAATCATCATGGAATTTACGATAGAAGTCAATAATAAAAAAATTAAAGCGATACAAGGAGAAACAATTCTTTCTACCCTGAAACGCAACAACATGTACGTTCCCACACTTTGTCACATGAAAGACCTCAACCCTACCGGGGCTTGCAGAATTTGTGTGGTAGAAGTAGAGGGAGCAAGAAACCTGATTACAGCCTGTTCATTTCCTGTTTCCGAAGGAATGAAAATAAAAACTCACTCACAAAGAGTTATTACTGCAAGAAAAACAATCACAGAGCTTTTGCTTTCCAATCACCCCGATGATTGCCTGTATTGTGTAAGAAATAACAACTGTGAACTTCAAACACTTGCTGCGGAACTAAATGTAAGAGAAAGAAGAATTTCAGGCTCAAAAAACAAGTACAATTTGGACTTATCCAGTTTGAGCATTGTGAGAGAACCAGCAAAATGTATTCTCTGTGGAAGATGCGTAAGAGTTTGCGAAGAAGTAGAAGGAGTTTCAGCGATTGATTTTACAGGCAGAGGTAGCAAAACTGTAATTCAACCAACTTACAAAAGAGGTTTGAATATTTCGAGCTGCATCAACTGTGGTCAATGTATCATGAACTGCCCGACAGGAGCGCTTTCTGAAAAATCACATATTGCGGATGTACAAGACGCACTCCACAATACGGATAAAATTGTGATGATACAATATGCACCTTCGATTTCTGTAACGATTGCCGAAGAATTCGGTTTACCTGCAGGAACGGAAGCCATTGGGCTCATGAATGCTGCTTTAAGAAAAATTGGCTTTGATGTTGTATTCGACACTTCAACAGGTTCTGACTTAACGATCATGGAAGAAAGTGCTGAACTGATTCACAGGATACAAAATGGAGGAGTATTACCCATGTTCACAAGTTGTTGCCCAGGATGGGTCAAATATGCTGAGCAATCTCATCCAGATTTTATTCCCAATCTTTCTTCATGCAAATCGCCCCACCAAATGGTTGGCGCCATGACCAAAGAATACTGGACTATGATTGAGAACGTGGACAAAACAAAAGTTTTCAACGTTTCTATCATGCCCTGTACTGCAAAGAAATTTGAAATGAGTCGCGATGAAATGATGCGCGAAGGAATTGCTGATGTGGACGCCGTACTAACAACCCGCGAATTGGTGCAATTAATAAAACTTTATGGTATTGACATGCCTAACCTTGAACCCGAATTGGCTGATTCTCTGTTGGGCACAAGAAGCTCTGCGGGTAAAATTTTTGGAGCATCGGGTGGTGTTATGGAGGCAGCCATTAGAACGGCTTTCTTCAAAATCACAGGAAAAGAGTTGATCAAATTCCAAATACCTGAGGTTAGAGGTTTCGAAGGAAGAAAAGAAGCCAAAATTCAAATAGGAGGTTTAGAATTGGGGGTTGCTGTTGTGAGTGGATTGGCTCAGGCAGACAAACTCATCAAAGAAATTCGTGCCGGACGCACAGACATTCATTTCGTTGAAGTGATGGCCTGCCCCGGTGGATGTATTGCTGGTGGTGGACAACCCATTGGGGCTGATGAAGCTGCTATCAAAGCTAGAATGAAAGCACTTTACGCCATTGATGCATCCGACAGCATTCGTTCATCGCACAGAAATCCATCTATCATGGAAATTTACAAAGATTTTCTGGGCGAACCGTTGGGGCATAAAAGCCATGAACTGTTGCACACACATTATCATAAACGCGATGATGTTTTGCTATAACGAATTAGATTTGTAGATTGAAGCTATATTAAAGTTCATCAATTCTGATTTTTTGCCAACGATATCATCAAATATTAAACCTTTAATAAGGAATATCGAAGGACAATGCAGGCTTTGCACCGTTTGCATTCGCTCTTGTCCTTCGAAAGCAATTTCCTTAAATGACCATACAATACAGATTTCCAGTGAAAACTGTATTGCTTGCGGGATATGTGTTTCTATGTGCAGTTCACACGCTATGTTTGTGGAAAGCTCTGTAGAACAGGTTACCGATATATTACAAAACAGCAAACAGGTTTTTGCCATTCTGGATACGAATTTTCCGGCAGAATTTGATGATATTTCGCCTGATGTTCTTATCGGATTACTCCGACTTTTGGGGTTTGCAAAGGTTTTTGATGTATCTTTTGGCATCGATCTGCTTGTGGAACATTTAAAGAATATATATAAAACAGATTTGCCTGAAATCATTCTTTCTTCGCATTGCCAGGCTTCAAATTTATATTTGAAGAAATTTTACCCGGAAATGCAGGAATATTTAGCAAAAGTGATTTCACCCAAAATAGCAATGGCCCGCATGATACGAGCAGAATATGGAGAAGACCCCAAAATCGTATTTATAGGTTCTTGTATTTCGGCCAAAGTAGAATCAAATGAAATAGATGAAAGTCTGACTTATATTGAATTACGCAAATTATTTTTAATGAGAAATTTGAATCATATTTCAGGGCAAACTTCAAGTTTGGATAGTCCTTTAGGGAAATATGATTCGGTATTTTCGGCTATGCAGGAAAGTAAACTTTTTCAGACAGATTCTGATTTCTTTTCATCCCAAGCCATCGGCATAAAGACCATCAAAAATGTTTGTGCCGAAATCAATTCTCATTCACTTAAAAATGCCTATATCGACTTGCTTATTTGCAACAACTGCAACAATCAGGTTGGGATGACTCAAGGAGAAAAGTCGTTTACAAATTCTTCAAAAATAAAAACCTACTATCGGCAAAGAAAAAAGATCATCAATGAAGTCGAGTGGTTAGAGAATCAAAAAAAATACAAGCAAATTTTATTCAAAAAGAATTTTCAATTCCCTACGGCACAAATAAAAACCAGCTCAAAAACCAAAATAAATCAGATTTTAATTGATCTTGGAAAAAGAAGTGAATCCGATTATTATAATTGCAAACTTTGTGGTTACGAAACTTGCATGGATTTTGCAGAAGCAGTTAGCTCAACAAAAGCTTCGAAAGAAATATGCATCGTTTATGCTTTGAAACAAATGCAGGAAAGCAAATTTCTTTTGCAAGATTCTGAAAACAAGATCAAAAGTATGCAAAGTGCATTGGCACATACAGAAAAACTGGCAACTATGGGACAACTATCGGCAGGTATCGCTCATGAACTGAATAATCCTCTGGGTGTAGTAATTATGTATGCCAATATTCTTCTTGAAGAAGCAGCAAATGGCTCCCAGTTCAAAACAGATCTTAAACTGATTGCAGAACAAGCCACTCGATGCAAAGGAATTGTTTCGGGCCTGCTAAATTTTGCAAGAAAAAATCAGGTCAGGTATTCCGAAGTAAATGTTGTTGAACTGGTGAAAAATTCCATCGATGGCTCTATCATACCTGAAAATGTAAAAGTTGAATTTGTAACAAACTCGAGGTATCCCATGGCTTCCATTGATCCTGATCAGATTACACAGGTTTTGAACAATATGATAAAAAATGCGATAGATGCAATGCCACAAGGCGGGCTACTTACAATACAAATAGAAGAAGATAAAAACAAGGTTATTTTTAACATTTCGGACTCAGGAATTGGTATTGAGAAAGAAAATTTAAACCATATTTTTGAACCCTTTTTTACAACAAAAAAATCGGGACATGGAACGGGTTTAGGATTGGCTACCTCTTATGGAATTGTAAAAATGCATAAGGGCGAAATAAAAGTGGAAACAAACACCAACGAGCGGATAGGTAATACAGGAACCAAGTTTTCTGTAATATTACCTCGTATGGAAATGGTGGAAACAAAATATTAAAAAAGGCAAAAATCGTTTATAAATTAAAATATACAACTATGGAAAAATATAACAAAACAGTCTTAATTGTGGACGATGATTCTGATTACCTTTTTCAGATGAAATTCAATGTTGAAAAAATGGGTTTCGAAGTCATTACAGCCGATGGACAGAAAGAAGCAGAAGAACTGCTAAAAACGACCAAGCCCGATTTGGCAATATTTGATTTAATGATGGAAAATGATGATAGTGGCTTCATCCTTAGCTATAAAATGAAAAAGATGTATCCTGATGTTCCTATCATTTTGGCTACCAGTGTAGCCGCCGAAACTGGCAAATCTTTTAGCCTTGATTCTGAGGCAGAAAGAAACTGGATCAAAGCAGATCTATACCTTGAAAAAGGAATACGCTTCGATCAATTGCACAGGGAAATTATGATGCTTCTCAAACTCTAATGTATAGCTCTTAATGGAACAACTCAAAGTTCTTATTGTGGATGATGAACCGGGTATTCGATCTGGAATCATCAGGATTCTGCAGAATTTTCACGTAAATTTGCCATTTCTCAATGGTTATATTTCGTTTGATCTGGATGAAGCGGAATGTGGTGAAGAAGCTGTTAAAATCATCGACAGAGAACATCCGGACATCATATTATTAGACAATAAACTAGGTGGTATGCAAGGAATTGAGGTGCTTGAATATATCAATGAAAAGCAGCTCGATTCTCATGTCATCATGATTACGGCTTACGCTTCTTTGGATATGGCGGTAAAAGCCACTCATTTAGGAGCTTACGACTTTATTTCGAAGCCATTCACCCCAATAGAACTCAGAGCATCCTTAGAAAATCTTGCTAAGCACCTATATCTTCTGCGCATGACCCGCAAGATGACAGAGGAAGGAAAACACCTGCGTTTCCAATTCCTGTCGGTTTTGTCGCATGAATTAAAAGCTCCTCTCAATGCCATCGAAGGTTATCTGAGAATGATGAAAGACAAAACCTTCTACGATAATATCGACGATTACATGACCATCATCGAAAGAGCTTTGCAAAGAGTTGGTTCTATGCGAGTTTTGATTATGGATTTGCTCGATCTTACTCGCATAGAAGGTGGTAGCAAAACCAGGGATCTTCAGAACCTCAATGTTTGTTCCATTGCCCGGGATGCTATAGACACCATGAATCCACTGGCCATTCAAAAGGACGTAAAAGTTACCATGACTTCGGGCGATAATATATATATGTATGCGGATGCCAAAGAAATAGAAATTATTTTCAACAATTTGATTTCCAATGCGGTAAAATACAATAAAGATGGCGGTGAGGTAGAAATATCTGTTGCAAAAGAAAATGAATTGGTATCCATCATGGTTTCCGATTCAGGAATTGGAATGACAGAAGAAGAATTGGCAAAGCTTTTCAATGAATTTGTAAGAATTAAAAATCCCAAAACAAAGAACATCAGCGGAACTGGATTAGGTTTGTCTATCGTCAAAAAAATCTCTGAGCTTTATGATGGCGATGTAAAAGTGACTTCTTCACCCGATAAAGGAACCACTTTCCGAATCTCACTGCAAGATTATCAGCCAGCAAATGTACAAGCAAATTAATGTTTATTCATCCTTTCAATATACGCCGAATGTTTTAAATTTTCTTTGAAATTCATGCATACTTTATTTTCTGTTCATTGAAATTGTTCTATTTTTGGCCTCCTGAATTTTGAATTTCCATTGAGCAGTACTTATACAATTTCTTTTTATGGCCGACTTTTTTTCATCCTTGCTATATATAAAAAACAAACCGCTGTTATTTAATTCCGTTTTGTTTTTTATACTCTTCTTTTTCTTCTACAGCCTATATCTTTTTGTATCAAAAAAGATCAAACTTCGTAATATACTTCTGCTCCTTTTTTCGCTTTATTTCTATTACAAAATTAGTGGCTTTGCCGTCATTATTTTGATAATAATATCGAGTTCTGATTATTTTCTGGGGCTTCAAATTTTCAAAACTCCAAAGGAGTGGAAAAAAAAGCTATTCGTCTTTATTTCAGTTTTTATCAATGTAGGATTTCTTATCTTTTTTAAATACATAAACTTCTTAATTTCTTCTTGGTTTGGCATTTTCATTCCCGAAAAAGAGCCAATTGTACTCCAAATACTTTTGCCTGTAGGAATATCTTTCTTTGTATTCAAAAGTCTTACTTATATATTTGATATTCAAAGAGAAATGATAGAAGAACCTGAAAGAAATTATATAAATTATGTTCTGTTTGTATCGTTTTTTCCTAATATCATGGCAGGGCCTATCAGCAAGGCAAGGGACTTATTGCCTCAATTTTCAAAACCGCTCCAGATAAGCAATTCAATGGTATCCAAAGGATTTCTATTCATCCTTGCTGGTTTTTTCCAAAAGATATTTATAAGCGATTATTTGGGAGCAAATTTTATAGATCGGGTATTCGATGCGCCCCAGTTTTTTTCGGGTTTTGAAAACCTAATGGCATCTTATGGTGCTATGCTGCAAATCTTCTTCGATTTTGCGGGTTATACCAATATAGTAATAGGTCTTGCTCTTTTGATGGGTTTTACCATTGCCCCCAATTTTAATCAACCGTTTGTATCAGGCAATATTACAGAGTTTTGGCGCAGGTGGCATATAACTCTTTCTCAATGGTTGAATGAATATTTGTTTTACCCTCTCTCCTACTCTTTCAGGAAATACAGAAAAGTGGGGATAATTATTGCTATCAATATAACATTTTTTGTTTCAGGCCTCTGGCACGGAGCAAACTGGACTTATGTACTTTGGGGAATGGCGCATGCCATAGCGATGTCATGGGATGTAATTTCACAAAATTTCAGAGATATTTTAAAAAAGAAAATCCCTTCTGTCCTTTATAAAATTATTAGCATTATTTTAACATTTCACTTCCTTGCTTTGTCTGTGATATTTTTCAAATCCGCTAACCTTGATTCTGCATTTCAGGTTTATTCAAAAATATTCACAAGCTTGAATTTTAGTGTTGCAGGACAGTGGGTAATGCTCTATTATAAACCTTTCGCCGTTTTTGTTTTTGCTTTTGTGCTTCATTATTTGCCACTGGGCTGGTTCGACAGAATGATCAATGCCTATTCCAATCTTCATTGGAGTTTGAAAGCATGTTTGTTTTTTATTGGTGTTTTAATTGTTTTTCAAGCATATAGCAGCGACACACAGCCATTCATTTATCTTGAGTTTTAGACAAGCAGAAAATTCTCATGAAGAATGTGATTTTATTTGCCATTCCCCGAAACTTTTACAGCTATTTATCGTTTTTATATTAAATAGAATTATCTGGTTTACGAAAAAAACATTGAACACACATTCCTAAACATTCAAATCGAATCATATTCTTTTGAATGTTAGAACTTCTGATTTTTTACCTATAAAATCTTGGCCTTATGTCTTCAAGTTATAGAAATAATTCCTTGCAGTATCATTTGAAAGAAGTTCTGGAAGGAAGACGGAAATTTGAGAATGTTTTCCAAACCGTTTCACGCATGATTTTGGGACACCCTGAACTCATTGAACGCATCACTGTAAATGGCAGAAATACCTACGATTTCAAGGTTTTCAGGAATGGTAAAAAACATATCATCGGTATGTTTGACGAAATCAATAGTTTTGTGTCTTTTGTGAAAGATGCCGCTGAAGGAGGATCATCGGCAGAAATGGCTTTCATATTAATTGGTGAACCAGGAAACGGTAAAACCTATTTTGTGGACTTTTTGAGCAAAATTTATCGCGAATATGTTTCCCTCGAAGAAAATCGCCGTTATACTTTTGTGTTCAAGGATTTAGATAAAATTGGCGGCTACGGAAAAATACACCAAATAGAATCACAAACCTACGAAGATCCCATGGTCTTAGCAATGAACATTTTTGAAGATAAATCCAATAGCTTTGAATTTATTTCAAAAATGAATGCGAATACGCAACAGATAGATTCTTTCAGCAATAATTACAGACCTTTGGCAGCATGCAGTTATTATATATTGAATCAGATCAAAGATTATTGCAACGGGGATATAAATAAAATGCTAGAATTCATTGATATTCTTCCTGTTCCGGTAAGCGAATCCAGAGGTATTCTTACTGGCAAATATGCCGCTAAAGATAAAATCACATCTTCAGCGGTCGATCTTTTGGGCGAAGAATCCATCACAAGATTATTAAATATTACAAATACAGATCATCCTTACAGATTTGATCTTCGCAGAGGAGCACTTGCCCGTGTTGCCGGTGGCGGAATCCATTTTGCTGACGAAATTTTTAAAAATAAACGCGACTTGGTTCAAGTTTATTTGGGTGTAATTCAGAACCGTACCATAGAAATTGAAGGTTTTAAATGGCCTTTGGATACCTTGATTATTGCTACCAGTAATAATTCTGAATTTGGCCGTTTTCTGGAGGAAAAAGAACAAGCACCAATTATCGATAGATGCAGACTAACCTACATGGCGCACAATACAAATTATAAATTACAGCATGAACTAACAGCCTTCGCCATTGGTCAATCCGAAAAAACAACCTTCATCGGTGAAAAACTACACTTGGATCCTAATTTGAATTATGCGGCATCTGTTTCTGTAATTTTATCGCGTATGCCTGTCACTGATAAACTTACGCAGTTTGAATTAATGAAGTTGAGTGCGGGAGATGTGGCTGGCGAAAAAAGTATAAAAACTTTGGCAGAAGTAATCAATGATCTGAATAATGACCCTGATATCACAAAGCGATTTGGACAAAAGGGATTGGGGCATAGAAATTTAGGTCGCGCTATTCAAATCTTGTTAGAAAGATCTGAAACACAGGAAGGAAAATGTATGTATGCTTATGACATTTTCAAAGCGTTGGATTCTGTAATTCTGGATTACGTACAAGAACCGTCAGACAGAGCTAAGTTCCAAAAGGATATGAAATTAGCTAAATCGCTCTACAGAAAAAATATTCTCACCACCATTTTCAACGCCTACATGGATGAACCCAATGCCGTAGAAAGAGATGTGATGAACTATGTGAACATGATCATTGGCATAGATGCAAAGAATCTTGGTTCTGACAAGATCTGGACATACCGTGATCCACAAACCGGAAAACTCATTTCGTTAAAAATCGATGAATCATTTATCAATAGTGTAGAAGAAAGAATGGGTTTGAAATCTTATGAGCAAAAACAAAGTTACCGCACTACCATTGCAAAAATATACGGTCAAAAAATGCTTAAAGATCCCAACTACAACTTCATGGATAACAATGATTTGGTAAAAGCAGTTACAGACGTAAGGCTTAAATCAGATATCGCAGGTGCAGGAAGTCTTGTGGGAGCTTTATCGAACAGAACAAACGAAGATAATCAGAAATTATACAACAGAATGATCGATACAATGATCAATAAACTTAATTATTGCAATACTTGTGCCCAAAAAACAATTGAATATTTTTGTTCACAGGAAGATGTTAATTAGTTTCTGAATAATTTGAATATGAATTTATTTTGAAGATTTGATAATGGGTTAAAAGTTGATAAAACAACACAAGATTAATGACATATAATTTTTTTTGCAAAAGAAAAATTTGCTTAATCAATGAATTTTTGTATTTTAAGATAATACAAATTACTATGCAAACACTTGTAAAATAACCCTTAACAACGTTACAATTAGAATTACTTAAATTATTTGCAAGAGATATTGAAGAGAATGATTTACTTGAAATAAAAAAGTTTCTTATTCAATTATTTGCAAATAAAGCAATGGATCTGGCTGATCGGGTTTGGGAACAAAATAAGTGGGATGAACAAAATGAAAAAGAGTTTTTAATGGAACATAATCGAACTCCATTTAAACACAAAAAAAGTGAAAATAGTATTAGATACGAATATTTTGTGGGTTTCAATTTCAAGACGTTCACAAACCCACTGGGTCTTTTCTGAATTAATAAAAGGAACTTTTATCCTTTGCGCAACGTTTGATATTTTAGATGAATACGAAGAAATTATAGGATAAAAGTTGGGTTCTAAAACAGCAAAAAACATTATGGAATTATTGGATAATTTGCCAAATGTGGAATATATTACGAAATATTTTCGTTGGAAGCTAATAGAACAAGACTTTGATGGTAATAAATTTGTAGATTGTGTAATAGCTCGTAATGCACACTATTTAGCAACAAATGACAAACATTTTAATATATTGAAAAAGATTGCATTTCCCAAAGTCAATGTGATAAATGTTGATGAATTTAGATTTATGATTGAAACAATTAAATGAAAAGCCGATACATATCTTGGCACTCTCAGATAATTATTTTTTTCATATTACTAAAATATATAAAAACGTAAGATCGAAATCTTCATACACATGAATGATTATATTCAAAATATTTTAGAACAATTGAAAAATGGAAATTTTTCTCCTGAATTGGAAGAGATCATAAAGAAAGAACTTTTCCCTTCGGAGAAAGACCAAAATTTTGTTTCCGAAAACAGAACGGAAGGTTTTTATGACCATTCTGATATGGAAGTTTTCTTTCATTTTAAAAAAATGCTACAAAGCCCGGAATTGGCTCTCCGTACGCTGGATGAATTGTTAGAAAAAGACAAGAAGCGCGAAGAAGATGGCTTTCCAAGAAGAATAAGATTAGGGAAATTAGTAAAGCCTTTAAAAGGGAAAAAATCACAGGTTATTATTGTTCCTACGACCACAGAATCAAAGCTTTATCATGATGATTCGATAACCGAAGACGGAGAAGATAACACCGGAGGATCTGGCGAAGGTGATGAAGGAGAGATCATAGGAGAAGAAAACGCACAAACACAACCCGGCGATGGCGAAGGTCAAGGTGCAGGACAAGGTGAAGGTGGCGATCATGATATGAGTTCAGATGCTTATGATTTGGGAAAAGTTCTCACACAAAAATTTGAACTTCCTAACTTAAAATCGAAAGGGAAAAAACCGTCGCTTACCAAATACCAATACGATCTTACAGACAGAAACAGGGGGTTTGGTCAGGTTTTGGATAAAAAAGCCACACTTAAAAAAATCATTGAGAACAATATCCTACTCGACAATATTAAAAAAGGTGAAGATTTTCATCCTGAAGATTTTCTTGTTTCGCCCCAAGACATGATTTACAGGATACTTTCCAAAGAAAAAGATTATGAAAGTCAAGCGCTAGTATTCTTTATGCGCGATTATTCGGGATCCATGGAAGGCAAACCTACTGAAGTTATTACCACACAACATATTTTGTTGTATAGTTGGCTCATGTATCAATATCATAATCATGTAGTTACAAGATTTATTGTGCATGATACAGATGCAAAGGAAGTGCCCGACTTTTATTCGTATTTTAAAGCCAATGTAGCCGGAGGAACACGTGTTGCGCCAGCATTTAATCTGGTCAATAAAATAGTGGAAAACGAAAACCTCGCCAAAGATTACAATATTTACATCTTTTATGGCACAGATGGAGATGACTGGGATTCAGACGGAAAAGAACTATTAGAAGAAATCAGAAAATCCTTGATTTTTACCAATCGAATAGGAATAACAGTAGCAAAAAATAATTGGACATCCAACACCGAAACTACGGTAGAAAAAAACATCAACGCATCCGGAATTTTAAAAGAAAAAGCAGATCTGATACGTTTAGATTCCATGAGTGCTGATGATGCTAACGATGCTAAAATCATTGAGGGAATTAAGCATTTGATAAGCTGAATAGTGTGAAACATATTTTAGAAAAAATGCAACATAATAGTTTGGGCTGTTTCAGGAGTTCAGAAATTAAAAATACCTTAATAGCTGTTTAATAACAGTAATCGATTCTCCCCCTGATTTACTAAATCTCAATTTTCGTTTAATCCCTTTACCATATTGACGATATTCAGTCCATGAAGTTTTTAAAATTAAAATCTATGTTTTTATAACTCATTTGCTTTTTAACCAACTGAATATATTGAATACTTTTGAATTCAAACCATTGTTGTCGATACTTACCAGAATTATCTATATGCCATTTAAAATTTTGAAAAGGTTTTGCAAATTTTAAAGCATTTATTAATTTATTCTGCAGTTTAGCATCATCAATACTCTCCGCAAAATCGACCATTATTTGGAATGACTCATGCGTTTCAAAACTTTCGAATTCAAAATAATCAGTCCAGTTTTCATCTATTTCTCTAATTTCTTCTTCCCAAGGTTCTTCGTCAGCCCCAATCCAATTATCAAAATTGGGATATGTCTTTATTTCTCCTGTCTTTAGATTATAAAAACATCTCATTCCACTTTCCAATTCTTCAGCAATTTGTTTTATTTGAATTTCAGTCAGTTTCATGTTTGATTGAAAGGTTATAATAGTAACACATTTTTTTCTTTCAAAGGCAAAAATACGCAATTTTAATGGGTATTCAATACTGCTTTTTGCTTTTTTTAGTTGGGTTGAAAAATATTTATCAACTGCCGAATCATAAGAATTTGCCAATGATTGTATCTTTACAAGCGAACTATCGGAAGCATTCCTATCTCGAAAGTTTGAAAAATACGGGTCTTGCCGTCTTTACAAACAAATTACGGCACTTTACAACGAGCATTCAATTAAATTAACCATATCATCCTATCCTGGCCTTTATCGGATCGAAACATCCGAAAGAACATCCCCTCACAGTTCGGTTCCCGCTCACAGGTTACGAAAACCTCAGCTTCAGATACATTGTCCCGAAGTCTTAAACCTGCAATGGCTACACCATACACAAGCCCCTCCGGTAGGATACTGTAAACAGAATTACAGGTTATTTGTTGTTGGTAACATGCAAATTTTCAGCCTCTTGCCGAAATAACGGAAAATAACAGCCGCATGTGCAAGAGTGTGAAATGCTTACGTTTCATTTCCGCACCAAAGTTAATTTTTGTATTTCTGTCCAAAGTTTTCATAACTGCTTGCATTGTCGGCTGTTATATGTTATGCTCTTATTTATCTTTCTTTTTATTAATATTATTTTTTTAACACTTCATTCTTTAATTTGTGTAACGTTAAAAATAATTGTTCTTTAATATCCACAAAGTATTTATCCCAATTTTCAATATTTATAATAATTTGATATGTTTCGCTTTTTTTAATATTATCAATATATTTGTTAATTTCTTTAATCTGGGTTTTTAACTTTTGGATTTCCAACATTAATTTATCTATTTCACTTATTTGTTGTTTGTTTAAATTAAAAAAAGTATCAGTTTCTAAATTATTTAAAATTTCTGTAACTTTTTCTAATTCATTATTATCATAAGCCTTCTTTAAATCTATAAAAATCTGCTGGGCAATTTCTTTGTTTTCTGAGCTTACAATATCTGGATGACATAAGAATGAGGCTTTACGAAATTTTTTTTTAATTTCATTTTGCTCTTCAACGTTAAGTTCTTTTATCTTAATATTTTTTGAACGTTGGAATTGCTCTCTGAACACGTATTCTTGTTCTTCCACTTCTTTTTTTCTTTGTTCATCATCGTTATACAATAATTTTTGAAGTGTCAATATTTGTAATAACATAGCCCCAACTTCTAAGGTATATCTATGATGAAAACAAGATAATTGCTTTTCTAAATCATTTTTCTCGCAATTTACTACCAGAAATTCTGATTGCAATACTTCTAAAATTTCTTTCAAAATGAACTGTTGATCATCATCGAATGGTGTTAATGATGTATTTTTATAATTTATGTTTTGCATAAATTTTTTTTATTATTAGAATATCTTTTTTATAACCGACATAGTCCTTTAATGCAAATTTACAAGATGCTCTAAGTTTAATATTTTTTATATTTGAAGCATTTTTTTTATAATTTATTTCATTAAAAAAATTTTGAGCTTTGTTATAGTTTTTCAAGTAAAAATATAAATCTACTGCATTTTCTTTATAAAAAAGGTCATGTTCTTTTCCAGTTTTAAGATAATATTCATTTAAATCTGACAATGCACCATCGTAATCACCTATTCCTCTCTTTAATAAGTATCTATCAAAGTATGAAATTGGCTTGGCATCATTTTTTGAAATTTGAAAGTCAATTTTTTTTATTTTTTCCAGTGTCTCTGCTTTCTCTTTTTCTCCATCCTTGATAATATCATTAAATAGAGAAAAAATATCGAATTTTTTATTTGAAAAATTCAAAGAAACTGCTTCATTAAAATATTTAAGTGCTAAATCAAAATCATAAATTTTACAATAATTATCAATGAGTTGTGAATATATCCCAAATTTGATCACTGTTATTTCCTCTTCATTACTGCCATAAGACAAGAAATCAGACATGGTCCTTAATATAAAATCAATAGCATCATTGTGTAAACATAATCTTCTAAGAATATCATATTTTTCTAAGTAAAACGAATTTTCACCCTTTGAATTTATAACATCAGCATCGAATAGAATTTCAGGAAACCAAAACTCGGTATCCTTCCATAATAAAATTCTTTCTTCATAAGCCCCAATAAAATCCGGTTTAAGTTGTATTGTTGTTGAAAAGTCTGATATTGCACTTTTCTTATCTTTCAATTCGACAAAACACAAACCTCTTCTATAAAAGTAAATATAAAAATCTGAACGCAAAGCTATTGCTTTATTGTAATCTTCTAATGCTTTTTCATATTCTTTCAAAAGCACATATATACGTGCCCGAAAGTAAAAAGAAAAACTAAATTTTTCATTAATAGAAATTGAAATATTTAAGTCTGAAAGAGAATTATCTTCTTCGCCATCTACGAAAAATTTTGCAACCCCTCTTAGAAAATAATATACAGGATTATTGTTTTCTACACTAATCAAATAATTTAAAATATTTATAATTTCTTTACTTTCTTCGGATTTCCAAAAACGATAATTTTTAAGCGATAATACAGTGATATTATGAGCATATTGCTTATAATAATTAATATCATCTTCTCTGACTTCTTCTGAAAGTAGTAATTCAAAAGCTTTATTGAACAATTTTTCCTTATTATCAATGATTAAAATGTTAGTAAGATTTAATGTTTCTTGAAGTTTATTAAAAACATTATTTTCCGATAAAATTAGCTTATTATCTTTCTCATTATTTTGTTCCATGGTAAAAAGTGTTTAATACGGGAACAATTTTGTCAAAAATTGTTCCCGTTTGTTAAAAATTAATACTTTGAAACCCCACCGTTCGCAATACATATTTTTGCGGCAAGTGCAGGGTCTTCACAATCATCGTAAATTTCAATAGTATCGCTATATCTTGAAATTCCGTTTGAATTCTTATGAGAACGATACTGGTCATAAGCATTTGAAGCTGCATCACTTGAAGGAAAAACATACTTTGCAATTCTATTTGCCATAATTTATTTTTTTATTATTATCTTACTCTTCTCGATTTTCAGGAACTCGTCTTACTATTTTGTTTATACAGGTTGTTCAGATATTTTCCTGTAAAATTATCAAAGTTATTTTTAATTATTTTTTAAATCTGAATTTTATAGAGCATGCCGAGTGACGGCAGGGACTTTCACCCCACCGTTCTCACAGAACCGTACGTGAAAGTCTCCCCTCATACGGCATAGCCGTCAATTTAAGCCTATAACCTTCACTCAATTAGCACATAACACATTTCAGTTAGAAATCCGAAACTCTCTCAAATTGCTAATTTTTAATATAGTGCCAGTATTTGAATAAAAGTAAGG